>OCAN01000025.1_pt1 | contig 197691 bp, 170 predicted proteins | sample 1538321 | NCBI WGS metagenome assembly OCAN01 (sample SAMEA2580294, study PRJEB22360) | human gut metagenome | biome: human gut; feature: human-associated habitat; material: faeces | place: Denmark | collected 2008/2010 | reverse complement strand
AATTCCTCCAGTTGCCCCGGACAAAGCTGTGCGCCTGATGCCAGTACCCTACGTTTTCGATTGACATTACGGATACAATGTCTCCCGCCACACCAGAATCAATGACTTCTTTTAATTTCGAATAAATCGGAGCATACCGAAGTACATGGCATATGATGACCAGTCTGTCGCACTCTTTTGCCACCCTTACAAGTTCCCGACATTCTTCAAGATCCGGTGAAATCGGTTTTTCCAATAATAAGTGGTATCCTTTTTTCAAAGCCGGAATTGCCTGTCCGACGTGCTGACGATCCTGAGTCGTAATAAACATAACGTCAGCCAGCTTCTCCTGAGCAATCAGCTCTTCCGCACTTGCAAAGCATCTTTCCTGTGGAATATGGAACTCTTCCGCCACTTCCTTTACCTTTGCAGGATCAATATCGGCGATAGCGACGATTTCCATTTTCTCCGGGAACTCCTTGGCCGCCTGTGCGTAAGCGTCCTTCCCACGACTCCCAAGACCAGCCAGTGCGATGAATATTTTTTTGCCCATCATTACTCCCCTCTTTCTTCCTTAATTAGTGATTTGCAACTATCAATTTACTTAATTATATAGTTTTTTCGGCATAAAATCTTTTACGATTGTCCTTATCTTTTGTCATATTGTCTTTCGTTTGTCATATTGCATAATACTTTTTTTAATTATTAGATTTTATATGTTCATACTGACATAGATATTCGCCAATATAAGAGACGGCAGGATTTCCTGCCGCCGTTTTCATTTATGACCTGATTACTCAATGACATACGTCTGTTTTTCAAAATCTACCGTCACCTTTGTTCCATCAGAAAAAGTCGTTCTTTGTACCATCGGATTACCATCCACCATATCATGGCGCACCATTTCGCATTTTGCTATCTTTTCATGCAGATCCGATACTACTTTGCATCTTTCGATATCCTCTTCCAGCTTTTTCTCGATCGCACCGTCGAACGCACCGTCAAAGTTCGGGTATGCCGCATCTCTGATGAGGTAAGGGGCGCCGCCGTTTAGGAGCGCATAGAGCATATAGTCTTCTTCCTCACTTACCTTGTCCATCATCCACGGCTCGATCACACAGTCGTGATATACGAGGTTATAAAGCGGTACCGGAATTCCCTGTTTCGGTGAACCAGGCTGACGCAGCATGAAGTCGTATGGAGCATAGTGGCAGAATACCAGGCTTGGCACCGCCCAGTCGCTTACTTCCTCTGAACTTGGCAAAATACCATTGGACAGAAGATACTCAAAGCATTTGCAGCGGAAATCGTAGCAGTCTTTTCTCGTCATTCTATGCATCGGATTATCGCACTCGTCCCCTTCGTTACATGTAAATACATCCAAGTATGCGCCATCCAGCCTGATTCCGTTTTTCTCAATCTCCTGGAAGTTTCTTTTCACATAGTAAGGAGCCTGTGTCGCACACAAATAAGACTGCGGTCCGCCCGCCCATTTCTGATGTTTCGGGATGCTTCCGTCTGTGAGACGGCACGCGTAATTCTCATCGAAGCTTGGAGCCGCAAGATAATAATCCCGGTACTGATCGTGGATTCCAAATATGTAGCCACATTCATGCATTGCATCCACCAAAGACTTCATGCCTTCCCATCCTCCTGCTTCTTTACATGCCGGCAGATAATCCGGGTGCTGGTTGTCATATCCTGGCTGTGCCCATCCGTCCAGATGCAGGTACAGCTTTTCCACTCCGAGGTCATGTAAATGGCGGATTTCCTTCTCTCTTGTCTCAAACCTTGTCAGATTATTGTTCTTCTCCGGATTTTCCGGATCAAAGAAATCAGAGTTCGGCTGAACAACCGTCTTAATGCCTCTATGTACAAACGCACACCCAATCAAATCATTCACAGATGCATTTCTGGCCGCTTTCTCTTCCAGCGTTCTGAGTCTTCCCTGCTCGTTCACATATGTTCTGTACACCTTACAGAGATCATTATAATCGCAATCCGATAAGAAAGTATATTTGATAATTCGTCTATAATCCATCTTTCCAAGGCTTGGTTCAAAACGCACGCTGACATGGGTATACGGTCCGCCCGCCGGATGCTCGGCCTGATATCCTGCATTCCACGGAGTCACACAGATCGCAATATACCCCTCACGTCCGCGCACCTGACCGAACCATGGCATATAGCCGCCTGCGGTACCAAAGAACCCATCAAAGATAACCGGTTGCAGCTCCTCCGGCCATGTATTAGGGATCATCATTCCCTGTTCCTGGTTCAAAAGGGTATACCAATCATCCCTGGCCTCATCAAACTCCATCTCTCCCGGCCAGAGCACTTTCAGAACGTGAAGCCCCTCTTCCTCTACCGGGATCCACTCGAAGAATACATCCCCACTTGCCTCTTCGATCCACACGAGGGTCTCAAAATGATACGGGATCTCTTCTCCGTCTTTTTTGAAACCTTTGAACCGGCTGTGTATTCCTTCGCCAGTCCCGAAATGAATGACCTCATGGGAAATCTGGCATGCATCCCGGAAGCAAAATTCCCCTTCCTCACAGATCATTCTTGGCACATAATTCTTTGGCCACTTCCATGTCTGATGATCGCGTTCCATTGAATAGGTCAAAGTATTTTCGTCAAACTGAAGAATGATACCTCTCTTTTCAATCTTCATCCTTTTTCCTCCTTTTCTTGTTATATTTGCACATATACATGTCTTTCTGTTTTTTATTATACACGCTTTTTACCAAGGTCACTTATCATATCAACTAATTTTCTTGTTTTATTATCCTAGTCCTGCTACAATAATGCAGAGGAGATGATACGATGACTTATGTAAAAACTCATCTGAAAAAGGATATTACAATCGATTCCATCATCACGATTCACTATTTTGAATATATGAAGGACTTTGTTTTTAATGGAGAAGCCCATGACTTCTGGGAATTTATGTATGTAGATAAAGGAAGTGTTCTGATCCGTTCGGAAGATGATCACCTGCATCTGAATACCGGCGATATTATTTTCCATCAGCCAAATGAATTTCACGCGATCCAGGCAATCGGCGATAAATCACCAAACCTTGTTGCTGTCTCCTTTCTTTCACATTCGCCCGCTATGGACCTATTTCGCAAGAAAAACTGTACTTTGACCATGGAAGAGCGGACTATGATTTCGCATCTGATTCATACGGCAAGAGAGACGTTCAGCACACCGCTGAATCTTCCTTCTGTCGAGCAGGTTAAACTGCGCCCCGAACTTCCTTTTGGCTCTCAGCAACTGATTTTATTATATTTGGAGCTTTTTTTAATCACCGTTATCCGCAATCATAACGGAGAAAATGCCGTCTCTCCAAAAGAGATCTCTAAGATTTTCCGGAAGGAATCTTCTCCGCATGAGTCCGGGCGGATTACAAAAGTTCTGCAATACCTGGAATACCATATCTGTGAGCAGCTTACTATCGCCCAGATCTGTGAGGCTCATTCCTTGAGCCGCTCTGCTCTCCAGTCGCTGTTCCACAAGGAAAAGGGATGCGGCGTCATCGAATACTTTAATAATATGAAGATTCAAAGGGCAAAGGACATCATCCGTGATGGTACGATGAATTTTACTGAGATCGCTTACTTTCTTTCCTACAGCTCGCCTCAGTACTTTTCCAAGCAGTTTAAAAAGGCGACTGGAATGTCGCCTCTGGAATATTCGTCTTCCGTCAAAGGAATCAGCCAGTCTCTACGCCCAAAAGATACAGGGGGGATTTAATCCTCCCCTTTTTCAAAAGTCCTGTTTTTCCATCTTTTACGGAAAGCGAGCGGTGTAAGCCCTTCCTGTTCTTTAAATACCTGTATAAAATATTTATCACTTTGCCAACCCGTTTCTTCTGCAATCTCGCAGATACGCAGATCCGTGTCCAGAAGATATCTTTTCGCAAGCTTCACCTTCTGCTTTGTAATAAACTCTGTCAATGTCATATCCATCTCATGCTTGAACAAAGTAGAAAGGTATGCCTTGCTGACATGCAACTGTTCCGACAACATTTGAAGTGAAATACTTTCCTTTCTATGCTTCGATATATACTTCTGTGCCTCTCTGATCAGCGGATTTTTCCCTTTATATTCCTGCTCCATACTTAATTCCGGGAACTTTTCCAACAGTTTTTCCGCCTTTTTTAAAGACTCCTTTTCTCTGAGTTCACAAAACGCATTGTCAATCTCTTTCAATATATCTTCCACGCTGAATGGCTTCAGAACATAGTTCTGTATTTTCAGCGGAATCAACTCCTGGGCTTTCTTAAAATCAGCAATCGCTGTCAGCACAATCACCGGCATCTGATACCCCATTTTCCTGATATTCTTTATCATTGTCGTCCCATCCATTTCCGGCATACGTAGATCCGTCACAATCATACTGACCGGCTTGTTCTGAATGATTGTAAGGGCCTCTTTGCCGTTTCTGGCTGTATATACTTCTGAAATAAAATCCAAATGGCAGGAAAGTACGCTTTGCATACCATAAAGAATATTTTCTTCGTCTTCCACTATCAAAAGTGTATCGTTTTTTTTCATCCTTTCACATCCTTACCAATCCCGATTTCCAGTATAACATGACTTTGATACTTTTTAATGTTCCATATTTTCACATATTTCTTGATATAGTATATATTCAAAGTCCGCTTTGGCATTTCGATAAAGCATATCGTGGCATGCAACCCCTGTCATCGCTCCTGTATAGGCGCCCTCTAACGGATATTCGTCTGAAATCTTATCCGCCTCCCACTCCTTTCCCACCGGATTCCAGTTTCTTCCGTCCATGGAATAAGCAAACTTCCCTCGGGTATTTCTGACTTCCAGTCTTAAAAAAATCGGCTTATCCTCAACGGTAATTTCCCCGCAAACGGAGAACTTTAGCTTTCCTCTGTCCATCTGCATCACATGAACATAGTTCTCACCTTGTGGATTTCTGGACAAATATAAATAATAGAAATCTTCCTCATCATAGAAATACATAAGCCCTGCCATCTGCCGTTCAGAAACAGGATGAAATTCCATCCTGGTCTCCATTCGGAAACAGAAATCTTCCTGTCTTCTTGCCAAAAATGCCTGTTCAAACCTGGAATTTGGGGAATCCAGTCCATTCAGTCTTAAATATCCCGGCCGTTCACTAAGCGTGGCAAATGACTCCATTGGAATCCTGAGTGAATGAAAATCCTTGCTGATCTTATCATGGAACTTATAAAAGTATTTTCTCTTTTCTCTTTTCCTGGTTTTCGTAATTCCCGGGATTCTTACCTGCGGTTCCCTTTTTCCGGTTTCCAGATACAGCCATTCATCATCTTTCCAGACCACTTTCTGTATCGCCGTCTCTCTTCCAAGCGGACATCTCCTGAAAGGCGGAAGCGGTCTGGCACAAAGATGGACCATATACCATTGTCCGTCCGGCGTCTCTACAAGATCCGCATGCCCCGCCTTTTGTAAATCTGCTCTCAGATTATCTCTGGATGTCAAAATAGGATTCCCCGGATGCAGTTCATACGGTCCTTCTATGTTTCTGGATCTTGCCATCGTGACCGCATGTCCGTATTCCGTTCCTCCTTCTGCTGTGAGCAGATAATAATATCCTCCTTTCTTGTACAGATGTGGTCCTTCCGGAATAGAAATTCCACTTCCCGCATAGATTTCTTTCAGCTTTCCTATCAGTCGTTTTTCTTTATCATCGTATTCCTGAAGAAATATTTTTTGTATTCTGTCTTTCCTGTAATGTCTTATCAGACCGACCAGATACTTCTTTCCATCTGTATCGTGAAACAAAGAAGAATCGAATCCCACACTGTGAAGATAAACCGGATCAGACCACGGTCCTTTGATATCTTTTGCCGTGACCAGATAGTTCTGGCAGTCCATAAATTCATACCAGTGTGTACGGACATTAGAATAGACCAGATAATAAGTCCCCTGATCATACGAAAGGCACGGAGCAAAGACGCCGCCCGACGCATCATTTCCCCGCATATCAAGCTGGCTTGTTCTTTCCAATGGTCTTGCTATAAGTTCCCAGTTCTGCAAATCACGGGAATGATAAATACATACGCCAGGAAACCATTCAAACGTAGATACCGCGATATAGTAGTCTTCTTCCACACGGATAATGGACGGATCCGGATGAAATCCCGGCAGAATCGGATTTATGATTGTTTTCATTTTCTTGTTTCCACCTTTCTCAGCTTTTTACAGCTCCTGCCACCATACCGGACTGTATCTTATTTGACATCAATACATATACAAGAATAATAGGAACGGCCGACATCGTTAATGCCGCACACAGTGCCGCATAATCAGTAGAATACGTTCCTTTCAACGCTAAAAGTCCAATCGGCAATGTTTTCTGGTTCGGATCCGACAGAAATACATTTGCGAACATAAACTCGTTCCAGGCACTCAGCGCCGTCAGAATACTGATGGTTGAAATCACCGGTTTTGATAATGGCAGGAAAACTCTGAAAAACATCCCTGTAACACTGCATCCGTCAATTCTTGCCGCTTCCTCCAGCTCTTTTGGAAGCTGTTGGTAATGTCCATATGTAAGAAATACCGCAATCGGAAGGGATGACGCCACATAAGGGAACAGTAACGCCCACAAATGATCTATCAGGCCGGCCATGTTCATCATATTATATAATGGAATCAAGGTACAGTGTACCGGAATCATCATACCTGCAAAAAACAATCCAATTAATATCCCGCTTCCCTTAAACGGAAATCTTGCAAGCATGAAGGAAAACGTACAGCTTAACAGAATCACAAAACATACCGTAACTACTGTAATCAAAATACTATTGACCATATAATTCTGAATTCCTTCTTCCCATGCTACCTGGTAATTATATAACCGCAGTTTATCCGGCAGCGCCCATGGGTCCGCAAGGAAAGAAATATTATCTTTTAAAGATCCGATAATCATCCAGGCCAGTGGATAGATTGTAATTACAGCCTGTATTCCCAGAATAATATAAGTGAGTACTTTCCAAGGTTTCTTCATCATGTTCTCTCCTTTTCAAACCAGATACTTAAACTTGCTCCTGTTTTGTCGTAAGTATTTTGTTAAACAGGACTACAAAGAAAACTCCCAAAAGCAAAAGTAATACCGCCACCGCATTTGCGTATCCCATCCTCATGGAGCTAAATGCATTTCTGATAATATACGTCGCCAGTACCTCGCTGGATGAATTTGGCCCTCCTCCGGTCATAATGTAGACAAGGTCAAAATATTTCAGAGAATTCACCGTAGCCAGAACCAGTGTGAGTCTCACTGTAGGCCAGACTAGCGGGAGCTGAATATGAAAAAACATCTGAATTCCATTCACTCCATCCAGTCTGGCAGATTCCATTACTTCTTCCGATACATCATGAAGGGAGGTATAATAGATCAACACATAGTTCCCGATAAACTGCCAGATTACCGCCACAATCACACATCCCAACGAGAGTTTCACATCCCCCAGCCATAACTGGCGCCATTCGCTCAGTCCGATTTTTTCCAGAAAACTGTTAATCAATCCATAGTTTGGATCATAGATCTGGGACCACAAGATTCCGATTAAAGAAGAAGAAAGTACGACGGGAAGAAAATACGCTGTCCTGAAAAAATTTCTTCCTTTCAGTTTTTTGTTACAAAGCATGATTGCAAAAAACATACCGATTGGTAATTGCAGTATCACGCACCAAAATGCCATTTTCAATGAATTCTTAAGAGCGTTCCATACAATCTCATCTTTTAACATCTCTCTGTAATTTCGAAGTCCCACAAATACTTTTTCCGTGATCCCGTTCCAGTCGAAAAAACTATAATAAACAGAAACAAGAACCGGCAGGATTACTATCACAGAGAACCAAATTACCGCCGGAAGAATAAAAAGCAGACGTGTGCTTGTTCGTACTTTCTTCACATTTCATCCCTCCTATTTTACCTTTCCTAATTCCTCTGTTACATTTGAATTTGCATCTGAAACGATTGCGGAAAGTGCGTTTAATAATTTCTCCGATTCTTCAGACGCAAGTGCCTGGTCCGTATAAGGGAAAAATCCATCCACTTCCTCCGAAACATATTGGCTGAAATCGTAAGCCAATGCTGTCATATTATTCGAATCAGGGCTTACCTGCACCGGAGAAAATGTTCCTGTCCGTTCTACATTTCTTGTCTGCTCATCTTCGCTCAGATAGAATTTCAAAAATTTCTGAGCCGCTTCTTTGTGCTCGGTATTATTGCTAACCGCCAGCGTATTTGCCACACCTCCATACAGGTATCCGGCCTCCTCTTCTTTACCTCCTGTCACTGCCGGGAATGGGAAAAATGAAAAGTCATCTGCTGTCTTTTCATTTGATGTTATAGTCGTCACAGACCACGAACCAGAAACAAGCATCGCAGCTTCTCCTGCCGCAAACAGTGACTCTGACGTGGCAGAATCGATAGAAAGACTTCCATTGATAAATCCATGCTGAGAAAGTGCTTTCAGCTCTTCCCCCGCTTTGACGAACGCATCTTCTGTAAAGTCTTTATTTCCCTGACACACCTCATTGTAAAGTTCCACTCCTCCGATTCTCTGTGCCAGATAGGAAAACCATCCGAGGAACGGCCATCTGTCTTTTCCTCCGACTACGATCGGAGTTACCCCATTTTTCTCCAGTTTTGCTATTACCTCTTTTAGTTCCTCATAAGTCTTCGGAACTGACACATTGTTCCCCTCAAAAATTTTCTTATTATACCAGACTGTCATGCAGGTAATGTCTGTAGGCGCGCCATATATTTTCCCATTATAAGTTACTTCATCCAGAGCACCTTCTACAAAAGTATCTGTAAATTCCGTATCTTCTTCATACATGGTACTCAGATCCATCACATTCCCGGAACTGACCAAGGTTTCAAACTGCTCCCCTACCCAGTAAGTGAAAACATCCGGAAGGCTATTGGAACTGATCACAGTTTTGATCTTCGTTTTATATGCCTCTCCTTCCATTCCCTCATACTTCACGGTAATATCCGGATTTTCCTCTTCAAAACGGTCAATCATGTCTTCGATTGCCTGCTTATCCTCTGTACTACTGCTTGTTCCCCAAAATGTGATTTCCGTTTCCCCCGATCCACTTTTTTCCGAATGACTGTTGGCCTGACCACATCCTGCCAGCATCCCCGATGCCATCATGATAGTACACAAAACAGCTACAACTCTTTTTTTCATTTGTCTCCTCCTTTGTTTTGTCTTTTTTGTTGTATCCATTATAAATAAAAACTTTTCATTTGAAACCACAATATATTTCCGTAAAATTCTAATATTTTTCTGTGTTTTCTGTGTTTTTTGTGTTTTTCTCTCTTTTTTGATATGATAATAGGAGAACTTAGATTCAGAAAGGATTTCCAATATGAAAATACGTTATTTTTAAGATCATGGATTTTGAAAACTTCAACGCTCATTATCTTTTCCACACTGGTAACGATGCTGATTATGTTCCTGATCATTGGTTCCAGTCTTTACAGGCATCTTTCTGCTTATATTCTGGAGCAGTCCACGAAATATACTGATTCTATCGCAGAGCAGGTACAGCAACGCCTAAATTCAACACTTTCGGAAATTGATTCTAATATCCAGCAGCTTTGTAATGATATTCAGATTCAGAATATCCTTTATCGAAGTCAGAACAACAACGTTTTATCGTCCGAAGACCAGATGACATTACGTCAAAAAGTCATGGAAACTCTAAATTATACCGATGCGGTTCAACAAATTGAAATTTATACAGCCGCTTCTCCACACCAGATCTATCCCTTTGCACAGAAAAGTATTTTTGATTTTCTTACCAAAACGGAACTGGATTTGATTGACGAACAAAACGGAAAAATTGTCTGGTTAAGCAATACGAAACAAGAAAATTCTTACATTCGCGCTGGGAAACGCCTGCTTCTTTCAGATTATCAATTTGTACATGGAGGCTATCTTGTTATGTTATTGCGTCCTGACTTTTTAGAATTTTTTCAAGAGGACTTCCAGCAGTTTAGCAATAGTGCAGTCTTTTTGAAAGACACCACCGGAAATCTGATTTATTTTTCCTCCAATAATCCGGAAATTTCCATAGATACTGTCACTTCAAAGTCGTATCGATTTGTGACTTCGACATCAGCCTATACCAACTGGGAACTTACTATATGCATCCCGCTGGATCTTTTAAATCAGGATCTGCCATGGCTGAACCAAACCCTACTGGCAACCTTTGGAATGGGCGCAACATTATCTTTGTTCTTCTGTCTGCTGATCGCACGAATGATTTCCGCCCCTATCAGAGATATGAAAAAAGCAATGTATATTTCCAATGGAAAGCTTCAGAAAAACCTCAAAGTATATTGGAATTCGGATATGAATGAGCTGAATCTGCATTATAATCAGTTAGTGGATAAAAATAACGAATTGATTCAGGAGGTATTTGAAAAAGAAATTATGAAAACCAAGGCGGAAATTGAAGCACTCCAGTCTCAGGTAAACCCGCATTTTATTATAAATGCACTGGAATCTGTGTACTGGTGTCTGATTAAAAAGGGAGACTTGGAGAATTCTCAAATTATGCTCTCCCTTGCCCGTCTCTTCCGCTATATTCTAAAGGCAAATGATTGGATTTCGATTCAAGAAGAGCTGGATTTCATTGATGAATATCTTCAGATTGAAAAATTCCGATTTGGTCAAAAACTGCAATGGTCCTATGATGTGGAGCCGTCTTTAAAGACGATGCTGATCCCAAAGCTTTTCATTCATCCTCTGATAGAAAACTCTGTCAAACATGCAGTAGAAGCCACCTCTACTACAATTAGAATTCATCTTCTGATTCGTCAGAAGCAATCTGATGTGGAGATCGTTGTTTCAGATAACGGTATGGGTATCTCCCAGGATGTTCTGGATCAGATTCTGCTTTCTTTCCAGGATGACAAACCCGTTGGGAGTGTTTCTCAGAGTTATGGACTGGCTAATCTATACAAACGGATTCATCTGTATTTTGGAGAAACCTCCTCCTTGTCTGTGGAGTCCTGCCCCGATTATCCGGGTACACGTATCCGTGTCCAAATCAAACAGTAATGCGCAACTAAAACGAGGACGATGCCATCCGGCTCCGTCCTCGTTTCTCATTTAGTGCCTTTTTTATTTATCGCCATATCCGTCTGGATTCTGGCTCTGCCATCTCCAGGAATCCTCACACATTTCATCAAGTCCGCGCTCTGCCACCCAGTGAAGCTCATTCTTCGCCTTTGTAGCGTCGCAGTAGCAGGTTGCAATGTCTCCAGCACGACGTGGCTTAATCTCATAAGGGATTTCTTTTCCACATGCTTTGCTGAATGCCTTTACCATGTCCAGTACCGAATAACCGTTTCCTGTTCCCAGATTGTAGATAGATACGCCTGCTTTTTCTTTCAGCTTCTCTACCGCACGCACATGTCCGAGTGCAAGGTCTACGACATGGATATAATCGCGTACCCCAGTACCGTCATGTGTATCATAATCATCCCCGAATACTCCGAGCTTCTCTAATTTACCGATTGCCACCTGTGTAATATACGGAATCAGATTGTTCGGGATACCCTTCGGATCTTCCCCGATCTTACCGCTCTTATGCGCTCCAATCGGATTGAAGTAACGAAGCAGTACTACGTTCCACTCCGGATCTGCCGTATGTAAATCTGTCAAGATCTGCTCCAGCATCCACTTCGTCCATCCGTATGGATTTGTACAGGTTCCTTTCGGACACTCTTCTGTGATCGGGATAAATGCCGGATCTCCGTAAATAGTCGCGGAAGAACTGAAAATAATGTTCTTCACTCCATGGTTTCTCATCACGTCACACAGAACCAGTGTTCCTGCGATATTATTGTCATAGTACTCGATCGGCTTTGCAACAGATTCTCCAACTGCTTTGAGTCCCGCAAAATGAATCACAGACTCAACGTCCGTCTCTTTATCAAAAATTGCGTTCATCGCCTCTTTATCGCGGATATCCGCCTCGTAAAATTTCACGCTTTTTCCGGTGATCTCCTCCACCCTTTTCAGAGCTTCTTTAGACGAATTATATAAATTATCTACAACAACAACTTCATAGCCTGCATTTAAGAGCTCTACACAGGTATGGCTTCCGATAAAGCCCGCTCCTCCTGTTACTAAAATAGACATATCTTTTCTCCTTTCATAAGCTGACGCATTTCTTATTACCAGGTATCCCATCTCAACTTCGTTTCAATGGGTTTCTCGCCAAATGCGGCTCTGTACAAGGACAAGCCGCGCCTTCCTTGTTATTATACCATCTTTCGGATTACTTTTGGTACTTTTTTACGATTTCGCTCATTGTATCCCATTTTTTCTCCATGTCTTTTACCAGTGTAAACTGGGTACGGCATCTGTCCAGATTATGATTTTCTCTATGGATCTTGAAATAATGATCTCCTTCCAGGTAGTCTGTCAGAAATCTCATTCCGCACTCAAATGTCATCACCTTAGCGCCCATAGGAAGAAGCTCGACTTCCTTGTTCGTAAGCTTGCCTCCACATCCTTCCAGGTAACCTTTCACATAGGTGTCAAACAAATCCATATCACAGGATACTTTGCTCAGATCCTGCTCGTCTTCTGCCGCGGTACTTGCGCCAAACCGGATGGAATCACCGAAATCATGCATAGCAAGACCAGGCATCACGGTATCCAGGTCGATGACACAGATCCCCTTTCCAGTCAGATTGTCGATCATAACATTGTTCAGCTTTGTATCGTTGTGGGTCACACGCAGAGGGATCTCACCCTTTGCCAGCAATTCACCGAATACATTCGCTACATCTTCGTGATCCAGAACAAATTGAATTTCATCCTGCACATATTTTGCGCGTCCACAGACATCGGCCTCTACTGCCCTTTTAAATGTCTCGAATCTTGCTTTCGTATCATGGAATCCTTTGATCGTCTCATGCAGACTGTCTGCCGGATAGTCCGCAAGAAGTCTCTGGAAATTTCCAAACGCATAGGCGCTCTGATAGAAATCTTCCGGTTTTTCTACCTGATCGAAACTGGATGCGTCCGTGACAAATTTGTAGGAACGCCAGTATTCTCCCTTATAATCAATAAAATACGGTTTTCCATCCACAGCCGGAATGACATTCAGAGTCTCTCTGTCCGGATCTCCACCGTTCTCAATTATTTTCTTACGAAGGTAGGATGTCACCCCGATGACATTTTCCATGAGTTCTACCGGATTGGTGAAAACTTCCTTGTTCATTCTCTGGAGAATCACTTTGATCCGTCCCATCTCTGCGATTTCAAAAGTCAGAAGAAATGTATCGTTAATATGTCCGTTTCCATATGGTCTTTCCTCTACCAGAATTCCCTCATATTGAAAATTAGCGATTGCTTCATCGATCTGTACCTGATTTACCCGTGCCATCTCTATTTGTCCTCCCATAATTTCTGTGGATATACCCCCGCGTCCTTGAGCGCCTGGATTGCCGCTACCACGACCGGTTTGTCCTCTTTATAAGTCACTCCATACCATTTGTCTTCAGATTCCAGTACCCTGACAGTCGCGCGGTCCTCTCCAAGCAGTTTGCTGACAACTGCTGGAAGGAAATACTCGCACTTCATCGGGTTTTCCTTGAGGCCCTTCTCCAGGAACGCCGGAAATCCCGCTTTGATTTCGTCGAGAATACTTCTTGTAAATCCCCACATATTCATAGAAACAAGTGTATCCGGATCTACAGACACCCATGTCTTTCCGTCATCCTCAGAGTAAGCAATGCCGCCGTCTCTCTTTTCGATCCGTGTTCTCTCATTGATGGCCACAAGCTGTTTGTCCTCATTCAATTCGCAGATTCCTCTTGCCACATGACCGTTGTCTGTCACCGTATTCTTCAAGCGATAACCAACCATTGTATAACGGTATTTTTCATCATCTTCGTGTGTTGTCAGATAATCATAGATCACTTCAAACGCATGACGTCCATAGTAGTCGTCCGCATTGATCACCGCAAACGGTCCATCCACCTCATCAATGGCACTCAATACCGCATGTGCGGTTCCCCATGGCTTCACACGTCCTTCCGGTACCTCAAATCCCTCCGGAATATTGTGGAGATCCTGGAACACATAGGAAACGTCCATGATCTCTTCCATCCTCTTTCCTACCGCCTCTTTAAAATCCGCCTCGTTTTCTTTTTTGATAATAAATACCACTTTCTCAAATCCGGCACGTTTCGCATCGAAGATAGAAAAGTCCATAATAATATGTCCCTCTTTGTCAACAGGATCGATCTGCTTTAAGCCGCCGTATCTGCTTCCCATTCCTGCTGCCATAATCACTAAAACCGGTTTTTTCATGTTCATGTCCTCCTTTGATTTCCATCACATTGTTCCTGTTCGCGATTTTCTTTCTGATATCATTGTATGATAAAACAGACGAAAAATCTTTGTCTGATTTTCGATTTGATTTGTACAATCTGCATTTTTACTTTGACATCTGCTGTCAAAATGCGCTATGATGGAAACAGGAAACTTACCGTCTATGATCCGGAAAGGGGGACCGTACTATGGCTTACAAAGGAATTACGTTTCGCAAGGAACTGCATATCGATCAGATCTTTTCTCTGCACTATTTTGAGTATATGAGTACCTTCTCTTTTCCCGGGGAAGCGCATAATTTCTGGGAATTTGTCTGTGTAGACAAAGGGGAAGTCACCATCGGCGCCGGGGATGCGGTTCACACACTGAAAAAGGGAGATATCGCTTTCCATGAGCCGAATGAGTTTCACTGGGTCAGAGCCAACGGCAGCATAGCCCCGAACCTGATTGTCATTTCCTTTTCCTCCAAAAGCCCGATGATGAATTTTTTTCGAAAAAAGATTCTGAGGACTGATGATTTTGCCAGAAATATTCTGGCCCGGATTATTACGGAGGCCGGAAATTTTCTGGAGGGGCGTCTGGACGATCCATACCAGACCACTCTGCACACGAAGTCTTCCCTCCCGCCAGGATCTGGACAGCTCATTCAGCTTTATCTTGAGGAGCTGATGATTTATTTTTACCGAAAGTACTCCGATCTTTCTTCCGTTGCCGAAGAAAAGCCGGACAAACCGGACAAGACCGTAAGAGAGAATATCGACACGGAAGTTTTCAATCGGATCGTCTCTTATCTCGGTCAAAATCTGTCGGGGAGGGTTACGATAGAAAAGATCTGCAAAGACAATCTGATCGGCCGATCACAATTACAGAAGCTGTTCAGCAAGAAATCCGGTCTTGGCATCATAGAATATTTCTCTCAGATGAAAATTGAGGCCGCCAAGGAGCTGATTCGTACAGGCCAGATGAATTTTACACAGATTTCCGAGAAGCTGGGCTATACCTCGATTCACTACTTTTCGAGACAGTTTAAGAAAGTAACAGGCATGACCCCCTCTGAGTATGCCTCCTCTATCAAAGCCATGGCCGACCGAAGCCACCGAAAATAAAGTAAAAAGGAGCCATTGCCTCACAGATCACACGCTGATTTAGCGTATCTCTGTTTAGCAATAGCTCCTTCTTTTTATACTCTTATTTATATCGATGGTTATAGATAAACAGCAGGGTCAGCAGACCGACCAATCCGATCAGCTCCATGCCAAGTCCGGCTGCGCTGATATTCTTTTGTCCGATAATAATCAGCGCAAGACAAACAATAAAGACAATAACCATAATTACATTTCTTATGATACCTTTACTCATCCCGATCTTCCTCCTAACCTTTCAGTCCGCCGAGTGTCATACCTTCTGTCAGACGTTTCTGTACACAGATGTAGAAGATCAATACTGGAAGCATGACGATGACAAGTCCTGCATACATGATACCATAGTTTGTCGCCGTTCTCTCTACTGCCATCAGATTTTGAAGTCCCATGGCAAGCGTTCCGTGTTCGTCCATCAAAGTGTAAGCGATGATGTATTCATTCCAGAACGTCAGGAAGTTAAACAATAACACCGTAATAATACTTGGCTTTGCCATTGGAATCATAATCTTCACCATGGTCTTGAAATAACCACATCCATCAATGTAGGCAGCCTCTTCAAACCCTTTCGGAAGCGTCCGGAAATAACTGCTCAGAAGATAGATGGTAAACGGCAGGTGGCAAGATGCGTACACAAGCGCAAGTACGATCCGGTTATCCAGGAAAAGCTGGAAGCCCAGCGCCTTATCCCAGTCACTCAGCATGAGGAAAATCGGTACGACAATGTAGTTTACATTGATAAACAGACCTGCCATGAAGACCGTGTTGAGGATCTTGTTCCCCTTGAATCGGAATCTGGAAAGTACATATGCCGCCGGAAGCGCAATCACAAGGATAAGCGCCAGCGCAAGAACTGTAACAAGTACCGTATTCAGCAGATACTCTCCCATCTGAGCATCCTGGAACGCCACCTGAAAGTTCTGCACAAAGAGCTGTTTCGGGAGAGCCCATGGGTTGGTACCGGCTCCGATGAACTCAGAGTTCCGCTTAAAGCTTGCCATAAATACCCACGCCACAGGTACAATGATCGTAAGCGCAAATACAATGAGAGCTACATAGATAATCACTTTGCCAACAATGCTGCCCGGTTTTTGATTTTTATTCATATCTTTCGCCCTCCTTTCTACATCTCATAAACTTCTCTGTCAGTAATCTTATTGACAATCGCCGCAAGCACAAACGAGAAAATGAATACAACGACTCCGATTGCCATACCATATCCGTACGCACCGTTTCCGTATGCCTGTTTGTACATATAGTTCAGAAATACCTCGGTCTTTCCGTTCGGTCCTCCGTCTGTCATAATCTGTACGAACAGGAAACTTAAGTTAATCGTGCTGATAATGTAAAATGTCAGTGTTGTTCTGATATTTGTCCAGATTAACGGAAGCGTTACCGTAAAAAACGTATTGATCTCAGAAGAGCCGTCCAGAGACGCCGCCTCATAAAGATCTTCCGGAATCGCCGACATCCCAGACATGTACATTACCATATAATATCCTATTGCCTGCCATACAAGCGCAAAGATAATAGAATAGATCACGATCTTCGGTTCGCCCATCCATTTATGAGTCAGAAAATCCAGATGGACGGCTTCAAGAAACGTATTCAGAAGTCCGTTGCTCGGATCATAAATCGCGCCAAAAATACCACCGATTACAACGATACTGAGAATGTTCGGTATGTAGAAAATAACGCGGAAAAAGTTCTTCCCCTTGAATTTCCCTCTTTGCAGAATCGCCGCAAACAGAATTGCAAATACAATAGTAAAAATCATAACCATCACAATAATCAAAATTGTGTTCTGCATCGCTTCCAGGAAATTTTTATCTTCCATCAATGTCTTAAAGTTCTGCAGACCGATAAACTCTTTCCGGTTTGTAATTCCACCCATGCGGTACAGTGACATCCGGAAGACATTGACGGTTGGCCAGAACATAAAGAGCGCCACCAGGATGACTGCAGGTGCGAGACATGCAAAAACAAATCTCCGCTGTGATTTTGCTCTGTTCATATTTTTCCTCCTCTTTTAAAAACGGTGAGTTATAAAAACTCACCGTTGCTGCTCGTTCTCATGCGGGCCGACTTTATTCCATGTTGTCAGCACATTTTTTCCATGTTTCCACAAGCTGTTTCTGCCAATCATCAACCGTCATATCTCCCGTATTGATGGACTCTACAGGACCATATACGTTCTTCTTCATGTCAAGACCTTCGATCGGAGCTGTGGTTGCCCATGTTCCTGTAACAGATACGATATTGTCTGCTGCTGTGGAAGCATATACGTCTTTTGTTGTGCCTTCCGGAAGTTTCTCTGCTGCGCCTTTAACCGGTGCAACAATCGGCGCGGCTGTTGTCTTTCCGCTCTCTTTATCTGTTGTCGTGTTGTTTAACAGAATGTCTACTACTGTATCGGAATACATAAATTTCACGAATTCTTTTGCAAGATCCATATTTTCAGCGTCTGCTGGTACCCACATCTGTTCTGTAAACATATAAACAGCCTGTGTCTCGTCGCCTTCCCACTTCGGTGCCGGCATCATGCCCCAGGCAAAATCTTCCGGTGTAGAAGCTGCCATCTCTCCAATAACCCAGTTTCCGTTTGGCATAAAGAGTGCTTTGCCATCGATGACATTCTGCTGGTTGATCTTGAATCCGCCTTCCGCATTTGCGTTGGCAACTGTATCTTCTTGTGTATAATCCGGTGTAACCAGCTTTCCTAATGTATCCAGTACCTTCTTTCCAGCGTCGGACGTCCATGTATCTGCGTCATACTCTAACGCATTATTGTAGAAATCCATTCCGCCTGCCTGCTCCAGCATAGTGTACATGGTTGCATCAAAGTATCCGGACTGTGGGAATGTAAAGAGTGAGACACCATCCTTCTTTGCCTGATCACCCAGTGCGAAGAACTCCTCCCATGTAGTAGGAAGGGTATATTTTGCGTTCTCTCCCTCAAACAGGTTCTTATTGTACCAGAATCCGGTCGGCGTGTAGAAAATCGGAGCCAGGTAGATCTTTCCATCTCCATATGGCTGTGAGATGGTGCTGTCCAGAATACCATCAAGCATCTTATCGCCAAGCTCTCCTTCAAATACGTCAGAGATATCCGCAACCGCTTTTTCTTTCAGCATCGTCTCCGTAAATCCACTTTCCTGTCCCAGGTTGTAGTAAACAACATCCGGGACATCCCCGTTTTTGATCTCTTTTGTAAGGTCCTTGTCGAGCTCGGAGGAAATTTCCAGCTCCACTTTCACTCCGTCATTCTCTTCTTCAAACGCAGCCGCTATATCTTTCCAGATCTGCTCTCCGTTTCCACCGTTGAATGCGGCAACTTTCAAGGTCTTTCCATCGCCGCCTTCCTTTTTGCCGTCTCCGCTGTCTTTACTTCCACATCCCGCAAGGCCTGTCAATGTCATTGCGGAAACTAAAGATAAAGCTACCAGCTTTTTGACAAATTTTACTTTCATAATATTTCTCCTCTCTGCCGTCAGCGCACACGGCATACTTCATTTCAAGGCGATGACACGCGCTTCTGTCACACCCCTTCTATCCGGACGGCTCTATGATTTCCGGCATCTTGACCGGTCCGCCCTTATCTGATTTCGATTATAGCCTACCCTTCCTCCGCTTTCTATCCTTCTATTGCTCTATTTTTTATAAATCTTGCTTTTTTTGTGCATATTATGTATTATAATATTAAATTAGTATGTTACAGACAAATAGATTGCACAATAATTTGATTTTGTCAGGAGGGAAATGGTATGAGTAACCGGCATTATTCTGTGAAAGAACAAGACGTAGAGAAATTCAATTCCAAACTGCTCTCTATCTCCAATGCCAGGGATGAAGGAGACTGGAAGAGTATTCCCCACACGCACCCGTTCACAGAACTTTTCTTTGTGTCTGATGGAAAGGGAAGTTTTCTGTTTGATCAGACGACCCACTCAATCTATCCGGGAGACCTGGTCATCATTCCTCCTTATACGGAACACACCGAACGCTCCTTGCCCAACCAGCCACTTGAGTACTATGTTCTCGGGATCGACGGGATTTCCTTTCTTGCTTCCGACAAGACCACCGGGCAGATTATCTGTAATTTTAATGATGATACCAGTATTTTCAATCTTTTCCGCCAGATGCTCCAGGAGATCCGCAACTCCCAGTACGGTTCCGAGGCCATCTGCCAGAGACTGCTGGAAATACTGATTTTGAAGATCATCCGCTCCAAACACTTAATCCCGGTATCCATCAACTCTGTCCGCATTACCAAAGAATGTGCCCAGATCAAGGAGTACCTGGACGTCAATTACGCGAACCGGATCACTCTGGATACGCTGACGAATCTGACTCATATGAATAAGTATTATATGGTCCACTCTTTTACCAGGTATGCAGGGCTCTCCCCCATTCAGTATCTGAACCGCCGCCGTCTGGAGATCGCCTGCCATCTTTTGGAGTCATCCAATCATTCGATATCGGATATCTCCTCCCTGACCGGGTTTTCCTCGCAGTCGTACTTCACCCAGACGTTTCGCAAGGCCTTCGGTATGACCCCGGTCATGTACCGCCAAACTCACGGCGAGACAGCTCCCTCTTAAAAGCCTTTCTCCTGATCGACGCTTTTTCTTGCTTTTCTTTCGGATTTGTATTAAGGTGAAAGCAATGATTATGAAGCAGAGGTGCGTCTATTATGAAACAGCCAAATATCCTATTGATTATGACAGACCAGCTTCGGGGAGACTGTCTCGGCTATGCCGGACACCCCGACGTCAAAACTCCGTATCTGGACTCTCTGGCAGCAAAGGGGGTATCCTTTGACAGGGCCTACAGCGCCTGTCCAAGCTGTATTGCAGCCAGAGCAGCTCTTCATACCGGCATGGAACAGTCCCATCACGGGCGCGTGGGATACGAAGACAATGTACCGTGGAACTACACCCATACCCTTGCGTCCGAGCTTGCAGGCGCCGGGTACTATACAGAATGTGTCGGCAAGATGCATGTCCATCCACTCCGGAATTATCTCGGATTCCACCATGTGGACCTTCACGACGGATATCTCCACGCCGCCCGCTACGCAAGCGTCCCTTACCGGGAATCTCAGTTTGTGGCAGACGACTATTTCTACTGGCTGAAGCAGGAGCTTGGCGTCACCGCCGACGTGACAGATACCGGTATTGATTGCAACAGCTATCTGGCCCGTCCGTGGATGCACGAGGAAAAATATCATCCAACCAACTGGGTGACGGACCGAAGCCTTGACTTCCTGCGCCGAAGAGATCCGCGAAAGCCGTTCTTCCTTATGGCGTCATATTTAAGGCCGCACCCACCTTTTGACGCTCCGCAGTACTATTTTGATCTTTATAAGGATAAAGATTTGCGTCCTCCATTTGTAGGCGACTGGGAAGACACTGAGGAATTGATGAAGAACGGACGCATCTTTGACTCCAAGACCGGACCTCTGGACGAGGAACTAAAGAAACAGGCTCAGATAGGGTATTACGCCTGTATCACCCACCTGGATCATCAGATCGGCCGCCTCATTATGGCCCTGATTGAACAGGAATTATATGATGATACGCTCATCCTTTTTACATCCGACCACGGCGAGGAGCTTTGTGATCACCACATGTTCCGCAAATCCCGTCCATATGAAGGGAGTTGTCGGATCCCGTTTCTCATTGCCGCCGGAAAGAATGTCCTCCCTGACATGAAAAGCGGTTCTGTCTGCCATGCAGTTGTAGAACTTCGGGACGTCATGCCGACTCTGCTCTTGGCGGCCGGGGGAGCGATACCGGATACGGTAGACGGTTTTAATCTTCTCCCACTTGGGGCCAATCCTTCCGGAAGCGTACGCCCATGGCTCCACGGGGAACATTCCTATGGGGAACACTCGAATCATTGGATCGTAACGGAGACAGATAAATATATCTGGCACAGTCAATCCGGTAAAGAGCAGTACTTCCTTTTAAGTGAGGATCCGCATGAACTCCATGACCGAATCCATGACAAATCCTGCCGGGAACGTATTCATAAACTCCGCTCCCATCTTGCTACTTGCCTGAAAGATCGTCCGGAAGGCATGAGCGACGGTGTGCATCTCATCCCTGGCAGACCATATCCGCCAACCCTGCCAAACGCCACGGCAGAATAACCCGAAGGGCCACAGAAAATAAGTCATGTTTTCTGTGGCCTTTCTTATTTCTCTTTCAATTTCTCACGATCCCCTGGCGGCCAGCCATTCCAGCCGTTCAATCGCATACTCGAAAAAATGACTGTTTGCCTCGCAGTACCGATTTTTCCACCTTCCTTCAGCATCCTGAGCGCACTCCCTCCTGCACCCACCACGGCATAAAGGATACCAGCGGCAGTCCGGGCATCGGTCATCTCGTCTTGTCGGATCTTCAAAGAAACTTCCCGCCCTTTCCTCCATAGATTCCTGCAGCATCGTGTCAAAATCTGTCTCTAGGATATTTCCCATGCAGTACTCGTCCAAAGCATAGAAATCACAGGGATATACCCGGCCGTCCGCCTCGATGACATTTTGCATACAGCACTTACCGTACATCGTACAGGCCTCCGGCGTTTTTCCTCTCAACACCTGCAAACCATTCTCAAACTGCCGGATATAGACCGGAACTCCCCGCATCCGATCTGACACCCACAGATCAAATAGTTTCTTTATGGCATTTTCATACATGGACGGGGTCAGAGAAAACTCATCCAGACTTTCCGAAACATCTACCCAACCCCGTGAAATTGACGGATCCGATAAATCCAGTGGGTCCAGGCAGGGAATATACTGCTGCCGGAAAAAACCTTTCCGCATCAGGAAACGGTAAATCGCTTCGATCCGCTCCGTTGTCTGTCTGTTCAACACACAGAGAATATTCAGAGGAATTCCTGCATCCCGAAGAAGACACGCCGCCGCAAATACCTTCTCAAAAGTCCCCTCCCCACATGGCCCCAGACGGTTGCTGTCATGGCTTTTACGCACCCCATCCAGGGAAAGTCCGACCAAAAATTCATGTTTTTTGAAAAAGTCTGCCCAACGCTCATCCACACTCCAACCGTTCGTCTGTACCGTAAACAATACTTTCTGATCTGATTTTTTCAACCGGCCAACTTCCTCCACAAATTTTTGAAAAAATCCCAGCCCAGCCAGAAGTGGCTCACCCCCCTGAAAACCAAATGTGCAGATATCCACGTCAGCGAGTCCCTTCTCCACAACAGCCTGCATGACATCATCGCTCATTCGTGCCGTAGTGCGTCCACTTCTATGTTTTTCCACATCCTTATAAAAACAGTACCGACATTGTAAATCACAGTATGCCGATACCGGCTTTATTAATAGCTGCCTTGCACGCATCCTGTTTCCTCCCTTTTATGATTTCTTTGAAATTCATATCGACCAAATGACAGCAAGCTTCCGCACATGATTTCGTTGTGCGGAAGCTTGCTGTTTTTTGTATGATTTTATCTGTGCTATTCGATTTCGTACCAGATGATTTCATTTGCCCCCAGATTCAGGTCAAAACTTGTACCATCACCTTTGTATACCGTTGTAGACTGCGGTTCGTAAGTATTATTGACAACGCAGTACTTTTTATTTTTAACGTATGCGTGTACTTCTACGTTGTAGTTGCTGCTGAACCATCTGTGCAGATTCTCCTCATCATGAGAAGACCAGATAATGGAACGGTATAGAAGCCGGCTGTTTTCAAAGCTATACGGGAGACCGCTGATATAGACGCAGCGCCCTTTTCCGAATTCATTGACCGCAAGCTGTACGTCTTTGTTCCTGTGAACCAGTATAGTTGTATTGTCCAGAGCGTAAATGCTCTTCTTACCTTCTCCAAAGTCGATCTCACCTGCACAGTCTTCTGTAATAAAGTGTTCGTGCTCTTCCCAGTTGTACTTATCCACGTTGAGTGTGAATCCTGTCTCTTTCTCAACTCCCATAACTGTGGCAAGCTGGAAGAAATGCCCTTCATACTGGTGCGCCGCCGGTTCTCCGACACCGATGAAGCCGCCTCCATTATAGATAAATTTCTTAATTGCGGTAACAATGACTTCGTCTGTCCAATTCTCGCCGCCGGTGTATGCGGTGTCTGCGTCTCCCACATTTAATATCACGTCAATACCTTCGAGGATGGACGGATCTTTGCGAATATCATCAAAGCTTAAGAATTTCACATCAAACGGTGCGCCGCTGAGTGACTCGATAATACCTGCATAGGAGTAGTTCTCTTTATAGTAAATGGCGTGATGAACCATATGATTGCCCCATGCGCGCATCTTACCCCAACAGTTCAATACTGCTACGGTCTTGATGCAGTATGGAGTCGTGCCCTTGATGTTCTCATACAAAGTACGGAATTCTTTACATACGCTTTCGATGTAATCAATAAATTCCGGGAACTGCATGGCAAGTTTTAAGTACCCGCCATATCCGATGCGGTCAATCGGCTTTCTGAGGATGGCACGTCTTGCTGTCACCCAGTTGACCTTCGCCTCCCTGACCGGATCTCCGCCTTCATGGAACGTATCCGGGAAGAAGTACGGCAGGAATCTTCCTTCTGTATACTTCACTCCACCAATATCACTAATAAGCCGCAACGTTGCGCCGTTGCCGACACTTCCTACTACAGCGTCGAGACCGATAGTCTTGAATTCATCCATAAATGGCTCCGTTCCAATCCAGTGATCACCAAGGAACATCATCGCTTCTTTTCCACACTCATGTGTGATGTCCACCATTTCTTTGGCAAGCTTTGCCACTTCTCTTCTCTGGAACTTCTGGAAATCCAGAAACTCCTTGGACGGAATGCGATACGTATTGTTCATGTATCCCTGATCAATAATATACTCTGGGCGGAATGGATAACCTGCCTCTTTTTCAAACTGCTCCAGGATGTATGGGCTGACTGATGCGGAATATCCATACCAGTCCACATATTTTTCCCTTGCCAGTTCATCAAAAATAAGGGTGAACTGATGGAAGAAGGTCGTATATCGGATGACGTCAATATGAGGATTATCCGCAATATACTTACGGAGGCGTTCCATGGAATATTTGTGGGTCTTGGGCTGACGCACATCAAAGGTAACTTGCTTTTCAAAGTTCGTCCATCCATTCGTCACGGCATTATACATATGTACCGGATCCCACATAATGTATGCGAGGAAACTCACGGTATAATCGTGAAACTCAGCCGCATGTTCGATCGTCACATCCCCGGTCTGCGGGCAGTAACTCCAGTTAGACGCCGGCACTACTTCTCCCGTAGTCCTGTCAATGACTTCCCACCATCTTTTTATGTCGTCCCGGTCATTCACTTTCAGCATGTCCGGATACAGATGATCCATCAGGTGAATGGAAAGCTTCTCCTCCACCGCTGTGCAGAAAGGTGTCATAATATACATCTGCTGGATTTCATCCGGATTGGCATTGGCCCACTCGTTATCCTTCCGGGTCGTGTAGTAAGTGGAGTAGACCTTGGCGTCCACATGTTTTAACTCTTCCGGATAATCCGTACCGTCACAGTCCCGGATAGCGTCCGCTCCCCACCGCTTTACCAGTTCCAGTGTCTCCGGCACCACATCGATGTCTGTCGGGATCGTTACTCTTCCGCTCGTACACTCTTTCAAAATGATTCTCCTCTCTTTCTGTCAAATCTGCTGGTTTTTATGACATAAGGATACGAAAAAGGTGTACATTTTGTCAATTTGCATCTTGCTTAGATTTTTAGGATTCTTGCTTTTATATAGAAACCTAGTTTAAATATTGATAATTTCTTGATAATGCCGGTGATGCTCCAGCGCCTCTGTCATATCCGCCATACGACTCGTATCCCCGATCAGGATCACACCACATAACCGATTGTTGAGGAAGTAATATTTCCGGTACTGTTTCTTTCCTTCGTCCTTATATTCCACCGTCTTATAGATCAAATTCGGATTCTGCCCGTTGTCACCCGCAGCGAAAAGGGATGTATTCATTCCATGGAAACTTAATGCCGCCGAAACACCTTTGTAAACCAGATCATCCCCTGCGGCCTGCGCGCCTGCCACCTTACCTTCTTCCAGTGCCTGTGGCCAGATGGCATAATTCATGCCCTCATACTGAGCGCAGTCACCGCATGCGTAGATATCCGGCAGGCTTGTCTCCATCTTCTCGTTGACGATGACCGCGCGATCTGTCCCGATACCCGCTTCCTTTGCAATGGCAGTGTTTGCCCGCACACCACAGGAAACTATCACAAGCTCCGCCGGAAAGACTGTACCGTCGGCAAGACGAACTCCACTGGCACTGCCTTCCCCTTCGATGGCTTCGATCTGGACACCGGTGTGAATCCGTATCCCCTGGCCTTCGCTGATTTTTTGTAGCATCTCCCCCGCTTCCCGGTCGAGCTGACGGCCCATCAGCACCGGAGCCAGCTCCAGAACCGTTACCTCGCATTTTGCTTTTTTCAACTCCCATGCGGCCTCCAGTCCCAGAACGCCTCCCCCGATAACAACAACGTGTTTCGTTTCCTTTAGTTTCTCTGCCACCTTCCGGGTGTCCGCAAGTCTTCGGACAGCTACCACGCCATCTAAGTCCACCCCTTTGATTGGAGGAATGAAACATTCCGATCCCAGAGCGTAGATCAGCTTTGTATAATGATATTTTTCTCCATTGTCCAGATGGACTTCTCTTGTCTCAGGATCGATCCTCACAACCTCTCGCCCAAGAATCTGATAAATCTTCTGCTCCTCATACCAGGACGCGTCCTCCACAGCAATTTGTTCTTCACTCAGATCGGCCATGATAGACTTTGTCAGCATAGGTCGATTGTAAGTCCGGTACGGCTCATTGGAAATCATCACGATCGTTCCTGTGCGGTCCCGCTCCCGGACAGCCTTCGCTGCGGAATGTCCCGCCGCTCCGTTTCCAAGAATGACATAGAAATTCTTTGTGTCGTTAGAGAATTCAGTCTCCTCCACCTCCACTTCCACAAACTGCTCCCGTCCCACGCCGCAGACCGGGCAAATGTCAATAGAAGAATCAAAGATTGCTCCACAAACAAGACATTTGACAAGTGTTCTGCTGCCCTGCTTCTTTTTCGGGTTCTCCTTTTCCTGTAACATGCATCCAAAATTAAATCCGTAATCAAAGGCGTCCTGAAGATTATTTTCATCTGGTTTCAGCCGCACCTTAAATCCTTCTTCTACTTTCATATTTAGCTGACGGAGCCGATCCAACAGATGCGGTACTGCCTCCCCGCTCCACCCGTAACTTCCGAAAGCACTTGCCAGCTTCTGCCCATGGGTGCCCGCAAAAATGGACGTCGTCAGATCCCAGATCGGTTTAAGTGCTTCTCCAAGGATCGTTGGAGACCCCAATAAGATTCCATCCGCAAAGCCAAGCTCCTCCAGGACTTTCGACGGATCTGCCTCTACCATGTCATAGGCTCTCACGTCAATCTCCCCGCTTGCCCGTATTCCGTCCGCAATTTTTTCCGCCAGAGATTTCGTATACCCGTAGGCGCTTACATACGGAATAACTACTGTTTTATGCGGATTCGGATTGACCACCGTACTCCATTCTTCATAAAGATTCAGGATCTGGTCAATCTTGTTGTCGATAACCGGCCCGTGCCCCGTACAGATCATGGAAATATCGAAATCTCTGACCCTCGCCAGTGCTTTCAACATAAAAGGCTTGAACGGCCCGATGATATTGTCGTAATAGTATTTCGTAGCCTTCATATAATCTTCCCAGTCTGTCACTTTACTTAAAAGCACGCCGTCGAATGCATAATGGGATCCGAAGGAATCGCAGGTCACCAGGATCTGCTCCTCCTCAATATAAGTGTACATCGTATCCGGCCAGTGCAGATTTGGCACAAACAGAAAACGAAGTGTCCGATCCCCAATGGTCATCGCCATATTGTCCCTCGCCGCTATCCCTGTGAAATCCCGGTTCACGATCTCCTTTAAAAATCCGAGAGCGCATCCGGTCGCAATGATCTTCATGCCCGGATTCAGATCCAAAAGCTTCTCTACGCTTCCTGCATGATCCGGCTCCGTGTGCTCCACTACAAGATAATCGATATGCTCCACATCGATGATCTCCCTCAGATTTTCCAGATATTCGTCGAAAAATTTCTCCTTTGCAGTTTCAAAAAGAATAGTCTTGTCCCCTGCTTTCAGCACGTAAGAATTGTATGTTGTACCAAATTCCGTGTACATAATGATATCAAAGACACGCAAGTTGGCGTCTACAATCCCCGTCCAATAAAAATTCTCCCTTAATTTGAGTGTTTTCATATTTACCTCCGATTTTCGACAATAAAAATAATAATTATTGTTTCTAGTATAATCCCCTCTTCCAAAAAAATCCAGTCTTTTTTCTTTTGTTTTATCTTCATTATAAAACCGGCAAAAGCAATTACCTCTGCCGGTTTTTATTCTGCTCTTTATTCAATTTTGCGGTATGTATATACTTCTCTGTGCAAGCCCTTTGAAAGAGTTACGCCCTGCTCATACCGTCCACGCTCAGGATCACTCCCGTGATATAAGACGCCTCGTCGGAAGCAAGAAACGTAAAGGCATTGGCGATATCTTCCGGCTGTCCCAGTCTTCGCAGCGGAATCTGGGCAATCAACGGATCAATAACTTCCTTGGGTACAGCCTTCATCATATCCGTTTCCGTGATACCAGGCGCCACCGCATTGACACGGATTCCCTTCGGCCCAAGTTCCCTTGCGAGAGAGATCGTAAATCCATTTACCGCAAACTTGGATGTCGGGTAAGCCACCCCCGCAGCCTGTCCGGAGATGCTGACCATGGAGGAGGTAGAAAGAATCACGCCGCTGCCCTGTTCCACCATATAGTCCACTACCGCTCTGGAAGCATGGAATACACCTTTCACGTTCAGATCCATTACTTTCTCAAACAAATCCTCAGTATAATTCGTAAACGGTGCACTGTCGGACATCCCCGCATTATTTACGAGGATGTCGATCCGCCCATACTTCTCGTGGATCTTTGCGAATGACTCTTTGACAGATTCCAAACTGGAAAGATCCGGCCAGATCCCTTCCACTTTTGTGTCCGGACAGCTCTCTTTGACCTGTGTCACCGCTTTCTCTGCTGTCTCCTTCCTGCTGGCCGTCAGGACCACTGTCGCCCCCTCTTCCAGAAATTTCTTCACCGTGGCAAATCCGATTCCACGGCTTCCCCCGGTAACAATCGCAACTTTTTCTTTTAGCTTCATACGATATACCTCCTTTACTATCGTCCGTTTATATAGTTATTATAACACTTTTCTCAGATTTTTCAGTGACAAGCTCACAATCGTGTGATAAACTTTCTTCCACAATTACTAAAATGGTCCGGTAGAAATCAACTGACTTTCTACCGGACCACTCTCCACATTTGATCCATATATTCTATGTAAGCTGCTGTTACTGTATTGCCCTCCAGAACACCTCTTCCATCTTTTCATATCTGCACAAAAACGATTCTCTGCTCGCCTCCATCATCTCATCTCTCGAAATGCGGGCAAACCGGATCACATATCCTCTTTTGAGCGCCAGCTCACGAACAAACTCTCTCTGCGTTCTCCCATTACCCTCCCGGAATGGATGCAGGGCATTGATCTCAGAAAAATAATAGGCAATCCTTCTGATAAACCGGTCCTTGGAAATCCCTAAGAGGCAGTTCTCATCTTTTAGTTTTCCAAACAGCACGTGTGCCTGTTCCTCGATAAATCGTGCTTTGCAAAAGACCGCTGCCTTGGAAATATCGACCGTGCGGATCTGACCTGCCCAGGAATAAAGATCCTGGAACAGGTATCTGTGAATACTCTGAAGATGCTTCAGATCAAAATCGCCTTTAACAGGCGTATCAAGAAGATCACTCATACGAAACATCGTAAGGCGCCTCTCGGCCTCTTCCAGCTTCGCTTGATCACGAATATCCATCTTGTTCATCAAAACGTCCGAATCCGGATAACAGTAAATCGTATCGCTCATCTATGCCTCCGTGTATTCTGCCAGGATCTTCTCCCTGAATTTCTCTTTGTCCGCCGCTCTTTGATACTGCTTCAGAAGCTCCAGGTCTTCCTCAGTCAGCGTCAGTCTTTCCATCTCCATGGAGGCTTTGACTTCTTCTGTCTTTTCCTTTTCTGTGTAATCCTTCGACATCCTTACTTCAAACGGAATACTCTTTGTCATAATAATCTGCTTCAACAGCATATTCACTACAGAGGACAGATTCGTTCCAAGCTGCTCTAAAATCACGCTGGCCTGCTCTTTATCTCTCTCGTCTGTCCGCACCTGCAAAAAAGTCTTCGCCATTGTTTCGCACCTCCTGGATTCTATTTTACTTTTTTGTATTTACATTGTCAATACAGATCCATAGAGGCAACATGATCTGCTTATCTTCGTCGCTGTCTGCACACCTCATACATCAAGATTCCTGCCGCCATTGCCGCATTCAGCGACTCCACCTGCCCGTGCATCGGAATCTTAATCCTGTGCTCTGCCTCGGTGCAGATCTCTTGCGGCAATCCGTTCCCTTCGTTTCCGATCAGAAATGCAGTTGCCTTCGTATAATCCTCCTCATCATAAAAACGGCTGTCATCCAGATGCGCGGCATATGTATGAATCCCACACTCCTTCATCTTTCCAAGCGTCGCTTTCAGATCTTCCACGATCACCGCCGGCATCCGGTAGATAGCTCCCATGGTAGAACGGATCGTCTTTGGCTGGTACAGGTCGGCGCAGTCCTTTGTAAGGATGACACCAGTCGCCCCAGCTCCTTCCGCCGTCCGAAGAATCGTACCAAGATTACCTGGATCCTGAAGATGATCGAGCACGATTAGAAACGGCTCCGTGCCGTCCCTTTTCTCAAAAAGGCTCTCCAGTCTTGCATCCTCTCTCCTGATGACCGCCAAAATCCCCTGCGGCGTTTTTGTGTCCGACATATGCGCGAAGACCTCGTCACTAACGACCTCCGCCCTCCTCAGAAGTCTATCGTCAAGCCCCGGATGCTTTTGTAAGAAGGTTTCCGAAATGTACAGCTCCAAAAGGCGTTCCTTTGGAGCCTCTCTTGTCAACCGGATCCCCTCTACCAAAAAGACATGCTCCTCGTTTCTGGCCTTTGCCTTCTTCTGCAGTTTAAGAATCCGTTTTACTTTTTGGTTTGCTGTACTTATAATCATGGCCTATCCGCTCCCTGCTCTCCTGTGTAATTCGTAGTCCGGTCTGCAGTCTCCCTTTCTGATGAATCACCTGTCTTTAGGTTGGATGTTTCATTCATCTTGACTTCCAGAATCCGTTTTATTGAGGCGTCGATCCTCTCTTCGGAGATTGTCCCCTGATGGACTGCTTCCAGAATTCCCTGGTATGCCTCCTCAAAATTCTGTGGCATCAGGATCATATCGACCCCTGCCTGCACGGCTTTGACCGCTGCCTCCCCGGAAGTGTAATGATCTGTAATCGCTCCCATGTCCATGGAGTCGGTAATAATAATCCCCTCGTAGCCAAGCTCTTCCCGCAGCATTTCGGTGACAACGTCCTCCGATAATGACGCAGGGGTATCGTCTGTCAAAATCTCCGGCAGGGAAATATGCCCTACCATCACAAACTCAGTACCAGCCCCGATCGCTGCCTCAAACGGCAGAAGTTCACTCTCTTTTAGCTCCTCCTTTGTTCGGTTCAAAGGAACGCTTTTTTCATGGGATTCCCCCTCAGTGCCGCCATCTCCCGGAAAATGCTTTGCCACAGTATAGATTCCCTGGCTGTGAAATCCTTCCACTGACTCAGATACCATATCCGATACCAGCTTCGGGTCTGATCCGAAAGACCGGTGTTGAGCAGTAATGTTCTCCGAATTCAGCCTTACGTCCGCCATCGGGGCAAAATCCAGATTAAATCCCAATTCTTTCAGATAGGTTCCAATCGTTTTTCCGGCCTCGTATGCCTTCTTACTGTCGTCGGTTGCCCCGATCTCAGACATATTTCCTACATTTTCGATTCCGAAATTCGGATTCCCGGAAATTGGAGCCACTGTTCCGCCCTCTTCCTCGACTGATAAAAACGGAACCAGTCCCACCGCCTCTTTAGAAAATCCAGTGACTGCATCGTTCCACGTCTGAACCTGTTCCTGGGAAATCAGGTTATTCCCCATCATAATAAGACCTCCTACCGGCGTCTCGTGATAGGCAGTCTCTGTGACTTTCCCTGGATTCCATGTGCCTTCGACTCCCGTCAGGGCGTCCGGCGTAATGATAAACATCTGTGCCACTTTTTCCTCTATAGAAAGCTCCCCCAGTTTCTTATCAATCTGCCTTTTGTTCTCCTCTTTCTTCTGTATGTCTTTTTCCTTCTGATCTTCTTTCACCTGCTGTGTCCCGTCTGTGCCATCCGTTTCATCACGGCCTGCATGGCTGAAATAGATCACTGCCGCAAACGCTCCTGCGGAAAGCAGCATACAGCCGATCCCAAGAGCCCATCTCCCCATTCTTCTTTGTTTTCTTTTCCTTTTGCTCATATACTCCCCTTATCTAGTAACTTTTTCAAAAATTTATAAAATCTTAATTATATTAACTTTTAGAGTATTATAATCGACGCACCATGTCAACCCCGTTTCCCTCAAAATCGCCTATTTGCGGTATCTATTCAGCCATGCGGCCTGAAACAGTAACAATTTGTCGCAAGCTTGCATCCCTTTTCTCCCCATAAACAGGCAATGACCTCTGGCGTTCTCCGTCAGAGGTCATTGTCGTCTGTGTTTTAGTATGTTCCATAATGAACCTTGTCCATAGGAAGATCACTTAATTCGTACGGTGCCTTCTCTTCATCCGGTACTCCAATCGTCAGAATCGCCTGAAGCTTATCGTTCTCCGGGTAGCCCAGAATGTCTCTGACATAGGCTTCGGTATCTCTTCCATCTTCTGCCTTTCTGAGTCTCCCCTGTACCCAGCAGCTTCCAAGTCCGAGAGCATGAGCCATCAGATGCATGTTGCTCATCACTGCGGAACAGTCTTCTGTCCAGACGTCGGACGCATCCTCATTTCCAAGTACTACAATGGCACACGGAGCTTCCTTTAACATCTTTACAGAACCCGCACGGCAGTCTGCCATCTTCTGAAGGACATCTTTGTCTGTCACGACGATGAATTCCCAAGGCCGGATTCCCTTTCCTGTTGCGGAAAGCATTCCTGCCTGAAGAATTTTTGTAATATTTTCTTCAGATACCGGCGCGTCGGTGTATTTCCGGATGCTGCGTCTTGTTCTCATTAATTCTAATAATTCCATATATCTCACCTCAGTTGTATTGTACTACAGTTTCATGTAGTTTTCCAGAACTTCCCTTAAATCCGCCTGGATTCCATAGTCGGCTACTTTGAAGATCGCCGCGTTTTCATCGGTGTTGACTGCCACAAAAAGCTTCGTATCCTTAATACCCTCTGTATGCTGAATTGCTCCGGACACACCAAGGGAGATACAGATCTTCGGACGAATCGTAAGACCGGTCTGCCCAATCTGGTGATCGAACGGGATTGTTCCGGTGTCAACCATCGGGCGGGTGCCTCCTATCGCCGCCCCGATTTTATCTGCGAACTCCTTCACAAGCGTAAAGTTATCGTCTTCCAGCGCTCCTCTTCCTCCGACGACAACAATCTCGGAAGAGAGGATGCTGTCTGTGGATTCTTCCTGCGGAAGGATCTCTACCACCTCTACCTGGGAAACAGGCGCCTGGATGTCATCCATATAAATGACTTCCGCCTGTCCTTCAGTCTGCTCCGGAACCATATATACGCCCGGACGTACGGTCATCATCTGCGGATAGTATCCTTCTCTTGTGATGATCGTGACAAAGACATTTTCGCCGTAGGACGGTTTGTTCTGTTTAATATAGTAAGTACCGTCTTCTTTTGCTCCTACTAAAAGCTCGGTACAGTCCGCTGTCAGACCACAGTTTAATTTCATCGCCACACGTGAGAACAGGGATCTTCCCGTCGGTGTCGCCGGAATCAGTACGGAAGACGGATCGATTTTCTTTAACATATCCGCAATCATCTGACTTGCCGCATCGTCCTGAAGGAGCAGGTCGTGGTCTGTCTTAATCGCATAGATTTTCTCCACGCCGATTCCCTTTAATTCTTCAATGATGCCGTCACAGCTTTCCGCCACAACCAGGGCGCTGATCTCTTCCTTTGTCGTTTCCTGAATCCGACGCGCTGCGGAGACAAGTTCTGCGGATGCCGGCTCTAATTTTCCATTATAATTTTCTGCAAAAATACAAATTCCATTCGCCATTATAAATTTCCTTTCTCCTCCTCGATCAGATCTTTTAGTTTCGCTGCCAGTTCTTCCGGTGTACCCTCAATCATCTCTGCAATACGTCCTCCGGTTGGTTCGAAGGAATCGATCACTGTTGTCGGGGAACCTTTGATTCCCACCTGGTCTTCCGGAAGTTCCAGGTCTGCGTTCGTATAGGTTGTAAGCGGTTTACTCTTCGCCGCTCTCGTACTCCGAAGTGTCGCAAGTCTCGGAACATTGCATCCAAAGTTTACGGAGATAACAGCCGGAAGGGATACGCGTACACGAAAACGCTCTCCGTATACTTTCTTGACCGCTTCGATCTTATCCGGTGCCGCTTCGTCGTACTGAATACTCTGGATCTCACAGATATGTGGAATACCGAGACATTCTGCCACCATTGCCCCTACCTGTCCGGTCGCACCGTCCGCGGAGAGCGCACCACCGAGAATCAAATCAAAATGGCCGTATTTTTTGATCGCTTCTGCGAGTACTCTTGCTGTTGCGATCGTATCTCCGCCAGCTACGACACGGTCTGTAATCAGACAACTTTCGTCGCATCCATGAGCCATAGCCTCACGAAGCGCTTTCTCCGCATCCGGAGGTCCCATCGTAAACACTACAACTTTGCCGCCGGTCTGCTCTTTGAGCACCATTGCCTCTTCGATCGCATTTAAGTCTGCCGGGTTAATCATGCCTTCCGCACTTGCACGGATCAGGGCATGTGTCTCCGGATCTACTGATACATTGTTTGAAACAGGTACCTGTTTAATAAGAACCGCTATATCCATGTTTTCCTCCTAAAATTTTAATAGCAGACCGGCCATGAACGAACATCCATGGCCGAGCTGTTACTGATTGTTTTAATATTAAAGCAGACGTTTGAATGCCCAGTCTTCCAGTAATGGTGTGGACTCTCCACGCATAATAAGTTTTGCAAGGTCTCTGCTTGCTGCCGGTGCCTCAATGACACCGTTTCCGCCATAACCTGTAGCAAGAATGTAACCTTCGACTGGTGTTTCTCCGAGGATCGGAAGGAAATCCTTCGGCTCCGCACGATAGGATAGCCAGGAAGATACAAGTCCGCTGTCTACGATTCCAGGAACCTTTACTTCGAGCTGGTCAAGAAGGAAGTCGATGAAGTAATCGTCTGTTCCGCCTGTTGCCGGAAGTTTATCCGGATCCCACTGTCCTGCGTGCATAGGGTTGTTCAGGTCCATGGAGAGGTGAGACTTACAGATGAAGATGTTATCTCCCGCTCTCAATCCATAAAATTCCGGGTATTTCAGTACCGGGAAGGTGTAATCTAATTTCTTTCCCGGAGGGCAGAGGAAAAATGCCTCGGCTTTTGTATGCCAGATCGGTACATCCAGTCCTACAAGTTCTCCTGTGAACTTACTCCATGGTCCTGTACAGTCTACAACATAATCAAATTCATATTCTTCGCCTTCGCTTGTCTTTAATCCTTTGATCTTGTTGTCTTTTACTACGACCTCTGTCACTTTGACGCCCGTCTTAATTACGCCGCCGTTTTTCTGCATTTTCTTAGCATATGTATTGGAGATCATGGTTCCGTCAAAGTATCCGTCGTCTGCGGTATATCCTGCCCCGAGGATGTTATCGGTAGAGATATCTGGAAGTATCTCTTTGATTCTGTCTTTATCTGTAATGTATTCTCCGTTATATCCTGCTGCCTTCGCTAGTGCGATACCGGTCTTAATGGTTGCTTCTACCTGCTCATTCGTCGCAACAACAAGTGTTCCTGTTTTGTCAAACCCTGCGGAGCCTTTTTCTTCCTCTTCCATTTTGAGGTAGGACTCAAAACCGTACAGTCTGACATCCCAGTATCTGTTTTTCAAAGAATCATCAAACAGACATACCGTCCCCGCTGATTTTGCTGTGGAGGCTCCGCCGATCGTATCTTTCTCAAATACGATTACCTCTGCATTGTCATAAAGGCTTAAGTGGTAGCCGAGACATGTTCCGGAAATTCCTCCGCCAATGATTCCAATTCTTTTTTTCTCCATAAGATGTTCTCCTTTCTTATCATTAACATGACATTTCCATGTTATCTACTTCTAAAATTGTTTCTAATAATACTGCACATCCCAGTCCGATATCTTCTTCTTTTGTAAATTCATACCGGGAATGGCTGATTCCATTTTCACTTGGTACAAAAATCATTCCTGTCGGGACGAGCCCTGTCATCAGGAGAGAATCGTGAAACGCACCGCTTGGAAGAACCATATAGTCTGTTCCAGTCTTCTTTACCGCCGTCTCGATGGCTTTTTTCACTGCCTCATTCATCGGGGCCGGTGCGTGGTAGGAAATTGGATCCCATGTATAGCTGACATCTTCTCTCTGGCATATTTCCTCAAGTGTCGTGTGAAGTCTTGTCTCAATCTCTTTCATAACCGCGTCATTTTGATCCCGGATCTCTAACTGGAATGTACAGGTACCTGGCACCACATTGACAGAATTCGGCGTTACCCGGATCGTTCCTACAGTTGACACAGTATAAGGATTTCCATGTGTCCGCACTGTTTCCGGAACCTGTCCGATAAAATGTGATGCTGCTACAAGCGCGTCCTTTCTGTCTTCCATCATTGTACTTCCCGCATGGTTCGCTTCGCCAGTGATCGTCACTTCAAACCGGCTCACCCCTGCGATGGAAGATACAATACCTACCGGAATCTGCTTTTTATCAAGGGTTCCCCCCTGCTCCACATGAAGCTCAATAAAGCAGTGGATCGACTCCGGATCCCGCTTTGCTCCGGCAACATGCTCTACAGACATGCCGCAACCCTCGAACACTTCTCTTCTCGTTTTTCCTTCGATATCCAGATCCTCCGGATGGATGTCCAGCTCTTCTCCGCACAAGGCGCTGCTTCCCAGAAGTCCACTACCAAACCGGAATCCTTCTTCATCGGTAAAGACAACAACTTCCAGGGGATGCTTTAATTTTCGTCCATCCTGAATCAGTGTCTCACACACGGCAAGTCCTCCCATGCATCCGACCGCTCCGTCGTACTTCCCGCCATCCGGCACCGTATCCAAATGGGAGCCGACCATAATCGCCGGAAGAGACGGGTCTGTACCCTCCATGCGTGCGATCAGATTCCCTGCCTGATCGACCCGTGTCGGAATACCCAGCTTTTCAAAATAGCCGCAGAAGACTTCTCTTCCCTTTTTATCCTCCCGGGAGTATGCCATCCTTGTAAAAGTGCCATCCGGTTTTGCACCGCACTGGTAGATTTCGTTCAGATGTTCCATGACTTTCTTTACATCAACTTCCACGTAATCCCTTCCTTTCTGGCTGTTCCTCATGATTTCAAGTATAGATATTTTTTTAACAGTTGGCATCGGCGGAATATGATAAAAAAAAGATAGCAGTTTATCCATTTTGGATAAACTGCCTAAAAACACTGCTCTATCTCACTTTTTATTGTAATTTTCTATCATTTTGCATACAACAAGACCAATCCGAACCGCCAGCATCTCATTCGCATTGTCGAAATCCATTCCCGTGATTTTTGCGATTTTCTCAATCCGGTAAGCTGCTGTCTTGTAGTGGACGTAGAGCTCCTGGGCAGTCTTGGAAAGATTCTGATTGTTTTTCAGATAGGCCTTAAGCGTCGCAATCAGATCCTCCTGCTGCGGCTTTTTGTATGACAAAAGCCTTTGCAGTGACTCTGGTATGTACTCCATCAGAATCTTCGGCTCATCCAACTGACAGAGCAGCTTAAAGATACCAAAATCGGAAAACATCATAACAGAAGCATTTCCATCCCCGGAAATATCTCCTCCAATGTCAATAAAGGACAGTGCGTCTTCTGCCTCCTTATAAGACTCCGGAAGCTGACCAAGACCTGTAACGATCTTTCCGACTCCTGCCCGGACGCTCAGATTCTTATTCTGGTAGCGCATCTCTGTCTGCACCTGCTCAATCATCTCCCGCATCTCTTTACGATAATCTGCCTGCGTAGCATTTAGATCGGCTTTTCTGACAGCGACAATTTTATCAATCTCCCGGTGAAGCTTCATATCGGAAAACCGGTGTCTCACTGCCTCCTCCAGACAACTAATATGCATCAGCCTGTCATTGACATTCTTTGCTGCTCTCCCCTCATTCTTTACTCCGAATACAATCACCCGATAGGAGCCGTTCTTGTCCATCTGGAGGAGATTCGCACTTTTCTCCATCTCGGCATCAGACGACACCTTACCATTCAGAATATTATTCAGGATATCATTCTGGAACTTCTTCTCCAGCTCTTCGATCGCAAACTGTCTGGAAAACTCGTATTGAAGAGCCACAATAGCATTTTCAATCGCAATACAATCCATCTTGGTAAAGGGCGGCGTCTTCTCCGTAACAACCAGATACATCTGCACGCCGACACTCATATGAATCCGGATCACATATTGGTTCTGTTCCCCCTTCTGCCTCCAGTACTGATAATTTGTCAGCACATCCGGATCATAATCTTCCAGATTGTCAAGAAATACCAGATCAGACCGGTCTTCCGCAGTCGATTCAAAACAAGTCCGGTTCTGATTGTAAAGAGCAACCGGATTACGGATCAGTTTCTCCAGCATCTCCAGAATGGGCCGGGTGAGATTCTCTGATCTGATATTTCCGAGTGTTAGTGCCGTAAAATTATCATGTGTTGTCTTAAAATACTTTAATAATGTGACCTCTTCATTGAACAGATGCTCCATGACGATTGCAAGCACCCGCTGAAATGACATATCAAATGGAACATCCAAAAGTGGAATCCCATTCTTGCATGCATATTCCCTCAACAGCTCAATTTTCCTGTCTGCGTGCTCTACCAGACGTCCTTTCTTGATGACAAGGCAACTGATCTCCTTCTTCCGTAACTCCTGAAGGTAATTCTGGAACTCTTCGATGCTGCACGACTTAAAGGCATAGAGCCCTGTCAAAAGCAACTCTCCTCCGTTAATAAACTTCACAATATCCGGAGCTTCAATGATTGTAACACCCTTAATTTCATTTTTCAGCCCCTGTTCCCCGCAAATCAATTTCATCTCCCTACACTCCTCTGTGCGAAGGAGATCTTCCACCATAAATCCCATGCTTCTTCATCCGTTTCTTTCTATATCTATAATAGTAACAGTATAGCATAGATTTTTGAAAAAGTGGAAAAAACAAAAGGGAAGATGTTCACCGCAGCAAACATCTTCCCTGCCTTATTCATTTTCTCTACTATTCAGAGAGCAGTTTCTCAGCAAGTTCCGTCATAATGACAGATGCTTTCGCGAAGTCACTGTACTTTGTAAATTCAACCGGACAGTGGCTTCTTCCTTCCTTACTTGGTACAAACAGCATTACTGTCGGAAGTACCTGTCCGATCTCCAATGCGTCATGTCCGGCACCGCTTGGAAGATATTTATAACTATATCCATGTGCTTTACAGCTTTCTTCCATAATACCAAGCATTTCCTGAGAAAGGTTTACCGGTGTAATAACAAGTTTTGTCTCTATGTCATAGCTGCCACCCATCGCTTTTACTTCGCGATCAAGTGCCGCACGAATACGGTTTGCGATATCGTTAATGTTATCATTGTTTTTAGAACGGATATCTACAGTAAACTGACATTCTTCCGCAACAATATTCATACCTCCCGGGACCGTGTTGATATATCCTACTGTGGATACCGTACCGTCCGCTTTTTCCCTTGCCCAGTCAGCAATCTTAGAGATGACCTTTGTAGCCGCATCCACAGCATCTAATCTCATATCCATCGGCGTCGTTCCTGCATGATCTGCTCTTCCATGTACCGTTACCATATAACGCTGGATTCCTACGATGCAGTCTACCAGTCCAATTTCAATATTCTCGGCATCCAGAACAGGACCCTGCTCAATATGTGCTTCCAAAAAATGGCCGATTGAGCCTTCCGGCCATTTTGCGTCTGTGATCTTCTCCGGATCCAGGCCATAACTTTTCATTGCGTCATAGATAGAAACGCCATCCGTGTCTTTAAATTTTTTGCAATACTCGACATCCCTGTTTCCAAGCATTGCTCCGGATCCGAAGTATCCGGTTCCAAAGCGCATCCCCTCTTCATCACAAAAACCAACCGCCACAAAATTTCTTTTCGGCGTAACGCCCTTTTCTTTTAACTGTCTTGCCACTTCAATCGCGCAGACCGCACCTGCGATTCCATCGAAATCTCCGCCATTTACAACAGAATCATAATGAGATCCCATCATAACGCACGGCAGCGCCGGATCTTCTCCTTTCATTACGCCGATTACGTTTCCCGCCGCATCCTCACGGACTTCCAGTCCCGCTTCTGTCATCAGGCTTTTCAGATACTCTGCTGCCTCCCTTGCTTCCTTTGTGAAAGGAAGTCTGGTACATCCATCTCCAGGTGTAGCTGTGTACCGTTTCAAGTGTTCCAGATTTTCCGCGATTCTCCCTGTTACTTCTTCAATTTCCATGTTCTTTCCTCACCTTTCTATCTTTTTTAAACGCGCATACAGATGTCCTTCCATCGGGGAGTAAAGCAAAGCGCCTGCTGTCAAAAGAAACCCGACGAGACATAAGATGTCGTTGTTTAAACGTAGCCCGTTCAGCATGAGGGCAAATGCCACCATGATAATACAAAAAGCAATCGTAAGCCTCCCTGCTCTTGTCTGAAAAAATCCTTTCTCTTCCATTTTCGTCCTCCTCTACAGGCTGGTCAGCGCCAGTACAAATACACCAATCATCAACGCTGCCGGAACAGTAATCACAATAATCTTTCTGAGCACCTTTCCTTCGCTTCCCAAAATATTAGCTGTTGTCGTACCAAGAACGATATTGCTTGGGCTAAGCGCGCTTCCGATCGATGCGCCCGATGACTGCGCCCCAAGAACAATAGCAGAATGAACGTCCAGAAGATTCGCCGTTGTCGACTGGAATCCTGCAAACAGGATATTGGAACTCATGTTGCTTCCGGTCATAAATGATCCAAGAAGTCCGATAAACGGGGAAAAGATGACATAAACCTTTCCAAGTACTCCCGCGATTCCATTAGCCAGTACTTCAGTCTGTCCGGTTCCTGCCATGATTTTGGACATGATAACAAGTCCGATAATCGCCATGCCGGACGGCATTGTCATGGAGACCGCACGAAGAAAGATTCTCCCGATTCCGCCGGATACGATCCATCCTTTTTTCTTGTAGTAGATCATCCCGATGACGGCCGACGCAAACAGGAACATACTTGCATGTGTAAATGGCGTCCAAGGTGAAAAGCTTTCCACCGCTTCATTGACATATCCATACCCCGTGACCGTCTCCGGAAAAGAAAATCCGATCTGCACTTTGCCAAGCAATGTATGTACCGGCTCCACCAGAAGCACGATCAGCGCGATCACGGAGAGAAGAAAATATGGCACAAACGCATGTATGAGGGTCATTCCCTCCGGCTTTACTTCCCCCTTCTCGGCAGACTTCTCTCTGTCCATCACCCGGCTGTCCCGAACACTCCATTCCTGTTTGTAACCCGGAAGTCTTCCAAGCAGCAGGATAACAATGAGAGAAATGCAAGCCGGCACGAAACATGCAATCGTTGTATTGACCTGGGTCAGAAGGAGCTCCCCTCCGCCCTGGACCAAGGAAAGCAAAAGTACCGGCAAAAAACCTTTGCGGATGGCCTTCCCTTTTCCGTAGAACCAGCAGATGGTTATGCCGATAATCAGATTCCAGAACCAGATAAAAAGCGCTGTCCAGAATGCGGTGATCAGATATTCCTTACTTCCCGAACTGATTCCTGCGCTCATCACCAAGGCATCCCACGCTGCTGCCAGAGTGCCAAAAGTATTCCCCCAAGACTGGCCTAAAAGCGGGATAATAACTGCCCACATCGGCTTCACTCCGATCCCGATCAGAAGCGGAGCTCCGACTGCCACCGGTACCCCGAATCCCGTGATGCCCTGGAGAAAACTTTCAAAGATCCACCCCATGGCAAGTACTAAAAGCAGTTCGTTCGGAAGCAGCCTTCTCATCCCGTCCCGGATCACGAGAAACGCCCTCGTCTCATTACCGACCTGATAAAGAAGAACCGCCGTCCAGACAATAACCAGAATGGTCAGAGCGTTCCAGATTCCCTTACTTGCCTCTGATACGATCACTTTCAAATCTGCTTTATAAAATACAATTCCTGTGAATATGGTGATGGCAAGACCAATCGGAGCAGCGTCCGTCGCTCCCCACTGAAATTTAATCATCAGCACCAGGAGTACAATGATCGGCAGACATGCCAGCAGCCACATAAATATATTTACTGGTATATTCATAGTTTATCTCACCTGATTTACTTATGAATGACTGTACCTGTCTTTCCCGCGATTCCGTCCGCTGCCTTCTCAAGCAACGTAATCAGTGTTCTTCTTCCCTCGCCGGACTCGGCAAAACGTACCGCCGCTTCGATCTTCGGAAGCATCGATCCTTTGGCGAACTGCTCCTCGGCAATATATTTCTTTGCCTGTTCCACGGTAAGGTCGGACAGCCATTCCTGATTTTCCTTTCCAAAATTGATAGCAACTTTTTCAACCGCGGTCAGGATCACCAGGTAATCTGCCCCGATCTTAGATGCCAGGAGGCTGCTCACATTATCCTTGTCAATCACGGCGCTGACGCCGACAAGCTTTCCTCCTCTGTTGATTACCGGGATACCGCCGCCGCCGCAGGTAATTACAATATGTCCTGCTTCCATCAGCGTCCGGATTGTTTCCAGCTCCCGGATTCGCTTTGGCATCGGGGAAGCTACCGCTACACGGTAGCCTCTCCCCGCATCTTCCATGCAGTGGATGCCCTCAGCTTCTTTTTCTTTTGCTTCTTCTTCTGTCATAAATCTTCCGATTGGCTTGGTCGGGTGGGCGAATGCCTCGTCGTTCTCATCAACCTCCACCTGGGAAAGTATGGTAGAAACTTTCATATCAAGGTCTCTTTTGTATAGCTCATACTTAATCGCATTCTGCAAGTCAATCCCGATATATCCCTGACTCATGGCCACGCTCGTCGGAAGCGGAACTTTCTTGGATGCCGCAAGATCTTTGTCAAAGTTGTCCATTGCATTCTGTATCATTCCGACCTGCGGTCCATTTCCATGCGTCACGATCAGATGATGTCCCTGCTGCGCCAGATCGACGATCACTTCCGCCGTCTTCGCAACTGCCTCTTTCTGCTCTTCCACATCGTTGCCCAGTGCGTTTCCGCCAAGGGCGATCACAATCTTTTTCTTTTCCACGGCTTCCTCCTATTCCGGCTGTGATACTTTATGAAGTAAAGCCCAATTTTTCCGCATAAGCTTTGATTGCTTTTTCAAAACATTCGATCGGTGGATGCACCGTACCTGCTCCGATCTGTCCGTAACCGGCAATTTTATGTGCGATCCCTGTATTGATCACCGGAGTAATACCCTTTTCCACTACTAGTCTTGCGTCGATTCCAAGACAGGTTCCCTGGAAATTCCAGTTTGGGATAATAAAGTTCGGGTTCCGGTCAATCGTGATTTCTGTCATCTCTGTACTGGTACGAAGCGCATCCTCATATCCTCCAGCGCCGACAAATCTTGTAACGGCAGGAGCCGCAATCATGGCCATGCCGCCGACGCCAACAGTCTCTGTAATAGCGCTGTCCCCCATATCCGGACATGCGTCTTCTCCGTCATATCCTGTAAAGTACAGCCCCTGTGGTGTGTTGACCGGACCTGTAAACCACTGATCCCCCATTCCCGCAATGCGGATACCAAATTCATAACCGTTTCTGCACATTGCGGTGACAATCGTTCCTCTCTCGATGGTACGCGCCGCATCCATCACTGCTTTTCCGGTCGCCATCATAATATTGAGGAAGAACTGGTCTGTATCGGAGAGGAATTTGATGACGTCGTAACGGTCTTTTTCATCCATCTCTATCTTTGTGATCGTCGGCGCCACTTCCTTTAAGAACGCAAGGGACGCCGCAATATTTCTCTGATGGAACTCATCTCCCATGGCAATCGCTTTTGCGATCAGCGGATTCACCGCAATACCGCCAAGCTTGCGAATGGCTTTTCCAAGGGTCGGTCCCAGAATATCTCTCATCCATCGCAGCCGGTCAACAACTTCTTCGGAGTATGCTCCGAAGCGCAGTACTTTCCCGATTCCCTCATTCATGGTGCAGTATGCTTCATTTCCGTCTGTCATATTCTTGACAACAAAAACTGCCATATTCGGAGAGGTGATACCTCCCATCGGCCCAACCGCCTTTACATGATGACATGGGATAAAGTGAATTTCACCTGATTCGAGAAGCTTTCTTGCGTCCGCTTCATTGTCAGCCCACTCTTCAAAGAGAACGGCTCCCACACAAGATCCCTGCATCGGATCCGGCATATTCTCATATGCAACCGGAGGTCCTGCATGAAGAATCACTTTTCCGGTATTCAGCTCCGGGATCACTTCCTTTGCTCTGACATTATCGATAATCACCGGCTGGCTTGCAACAACCTTTGCAATGACCTCACGATTTGCCTCATCAATATCCAATCCGTCGTAGTGACGCAGGAAATTAAGCACTTTGATCAGCTCCACATTTCCTCCTGCCGGCGGCATCCAGTCGTACTGTACGACTTCGCATCCAAACTGTTCTACGACTTCCGCAAAACTCTTGAGTCCGACGTTGATAATCTTTGGTTTCTCAGAGAGAAGTGCACGAAGCTTCTCGGATGGAACTCCTTTCGGAGCGTCCACAACTTCTTTTACACGTACTTCCTTTTCTGGCTCCACAAAATCCCTTCCGATGGCGCGGATCGCCGTACGGCATGCCAGTTTATTATTTTCGCAGACAATCACACCTGCCTCTCTTAATTTATGGACTGCCTCGTCATACCCCTGGTAATCTCTTCTCGTTCCGCATACTGTGGCAATAAAAAATACCTTTCTTCCGGCATTCTCTGCCTTTGCTTTGAGCTCCCTGATCGTCGGAAGCAGCGCTCCTGCCATATCCTCATGGGAACCGTATCCAAGCATAATGTCCAGAAGAACCGCGCCAGTCGTCTCGTCATCAACCGCTTCCTGCATACATTCAATTCGCTTTGCAGGGTCGATCATCGGATGCGGCTTGCCCTGCGTATAGGCGTCGTCACCGAGATCCACGACGATATTGCCATCAAGCTGAAGCATATATCCTTCGATATCTTCCGGCGGTACTTTGACATCCATGGCGTCCTTGATGAGCATCGCCGCTTCATTCGCCAACGTCCCACCTGAATAATAAGCTTTGATTGTCTTATGATCTTCTGCTTTATAGAAGGTGCTTTCATCTACATCAGCAACCGCTTCTGGAACCTTCTCGCCTCTTACCAGGCCGACCGCAAGTCTTGCCGCCTCATCCAGCGTGTATGCATGGTAGAAGTTCTCCTCATGGTATTCTGGCTTTTCTCCTACGAACAGCGTCACAATCGGTTTGCTGAAATTACTCAGTCTTGCGGCAATCTTGTCACGTACTTCTTTTGCCGGTGGCTTGGAAACGATGATGACCACTTTCACTGCATCGTCGTCCTCCATAGCGTCGATCATGTCCATCATGGTAATCCCACCTACCGCGGCGTTCAAGTCTCTTCCTCCGATACCAATGGCATTTGTCACACCCTCGCCCAGACGGTCGATGATCGTTGTCAGTTCCTGGATTCCTGTCCCCGACGCCCCGATAATACCAATGGAGCCCGGAGCTACATTATTTGTAAATGCAATCGGAACACTCTGAATGATCCCCGTACCACAGTCCGGTCCCATCACAGCCAGTCCCTTTTCGTGCGCCTTCTGTTTCAGCTTCACTTCGTCTTCTAGTGTCACATTATCACTGAACATGAAGACATTCATGCCCTCGTCCAGGGCACGATCCGCCTCCAGGGCAGCATATGCGCCCGGGATGGAGATGACGGCCAGATTGGCGTCCGGAAGCTTCTGAAGCGCCTTATCCCAGGATTTCACACTTTCGGCGCCCTTTTTCTCGCCGCTCTTGGCAGACTGCTGACGGAAAAACTCTTCTGTCTGCTCCATAATCGTATCCAGAAGCGCGTCATCGTCAATATCCGCGACAACAACCATGTCGTTTGCGGAAGCTGCCATCAGCTCTTCAGTATCAAGCCCACTTTGTTTGAAAATGTCTTTGTTAGCAGGCGTTGCCATCATAATAGAAACTTTTTTGACACCTTCGATTGCCGAAATCTTGTTTGTCAGAAGCATTAATACAACCGAGTCATGGTAACTGCCCTTTTTTACTACTGTCTTTAACATTCTTCGTATCTCTCCTATTCTGCAAATCTGTTTTTATGATCGTAACGATTATAGTGAATATCGTCACTCTTGAGATATTTGTAGATGGAATCCACAATCTCGATTCCACCTGCCTCGTACGCTTTCTTCTTTCTCATTACCGCACGCTCGCCCGGATAGTATACTTTATCATATCCTTCCGCCGTCGGCATCGCATTTAATTCGTCGCAGGTAGCGGACATATTTTTCTTAAATGTCTCCAGTCCTACGAAGCGGTTCGGATCCATAACAATATGCATCTGTCCAAGCTCTCTTCCCTTGGAGCAATCGTGGTACATGGAGCTGACATGTTTGCCAAATGGTACTCCCGTCAGGATTCCTGAGAAAATGTCTACCATCATCATGAGTCCGTATCCCTTTGCTCCCGCAATCGGAAGCAGAGCATTAACCTTATTCGGATCCGTCACCGGATTTCCCTTTTCATCTACTGCCCAGGTATCCGGAATAGACTCTCCCCTGGATCTCTTGTCCAAAATCTTCCCCCACGCCTGTACTGTCGTTGCCATATCAAATACGACTGTTCTGTCATCTGCTGTCGGAGCCGCAAAGGAAATAGGGTTCGTTCCGTAATATGGTTCTGTTCCGCCCGGAGGTACTGCCATCGGGTCTGACTGGCAGAAAGAAATCGCCACAAGATCTTCCTTGGCTGCCATCTCCGTATAATATCCGATAGATCCGCTGTGGGAAATATTACTGATACCGATCACTGCGATTCCATTCTTCTTTGCCATCTCGATTGCCTTATCCATCGCCTCTTTTGCCGCAGCGTATCCGCAGCCATTATCTCCGTCAAACATCCCTGAACAAGGTCCTGTCTCTTTAAATGTAAAATGCGGATTTGCCGTAATACCACCCTTTGCAATTCGCTCGCTGTAGTATTCTACCCGAACTGCTCCGTGTGAATGGTATCCTCTCTCGTCCGACCAAGTCATAACCTCCGCCGCGATATCGGCATGTTTCTCGTTCAGTCCGGCCTTTACTAGTTTGTTCTTCATCAGGCCTTTCAGTTCTTCCCTCGATAGTTTCATAAATTCATCCTCTCCTTAAATTTCGTTCCCTTCTAAAACTTCATGATTTTATTATCCCAATTTACCACTCTTTTTTCAAGCAGGTATGTAGATAAAGTGCGAAATCATTTTTATCTACTTTTGTGCATTTTGTCTGTTTTTTATCAATTCCTGTTCTTTCACTCTGTAAATTTGTATGACTTCCTGTCGAAATGATACGCAAATTTTGCCGGACAGTACGAAATCGGCATTATCCAAAATGGATAATGCCGATTTCAGCGCAAACAAATTTATTTAAACTATAGGGAACTGCCTTTAATCAGTACTGCCTAGAGCTGTACGTCCCTGTTGCAGTCTTTTGAGTAGATGTAGATCAGATCTTCCTCTTTTCCTACCCCGTAGCAAGCCTGCGGGCAGTAACAGTCCATAAACACATAGTCGCCTTTCTTTAACGGAATCCAGTCGTCACCGATTCTGTACATCGCCTTACCCTGAAGGAAGTACATACCGTGCTGCTGGATATGGGTTTCGATATATCCATGTGATCCTCCAAGTTTGAATTTCAGCAGGTGCATATTCATATCAAAGCCAAAGTCCCCTGCTGCCGGAAGAAAATCTTTGCTATGGCAGTTTTCCATTCCCTCGTATGGCATCCACGGTGTGTCGTTGATATTAGCGACAACGGTGTGCGCACTGTATCCATCTACAGCCACATATCTGCGTTTATAAGCGAACAATGTCGCGTCGCCTGTGCCGGCATGTTTGATCGCGATCGTATTGCCGGCCGGAGAGTAGATGTATCCGCCCTCTGTCAGAGTCGCTTCTTCATCCTCGTTCTTTACTGTAATGCTACCTTCTACGACATAGATGAAAGATTCCAGTCCTTCTCCGCCAAATGAAGGGTTGCCCCCGTTCTCATGTACGGTAATCAGGTAATCCGCAAAAGATGCTCCCATAGACGGTGATCCAAGGATTGTCACGTCACAGTTTTCGTATCCAGGAATTGCGTTCTTTACGATTCCGTCCGGTTCGATCACCGCATAACTTCCCATTTTCACAACGGATCTTGTATTCAGAAGATCTTCACGATAGCCTGTCTGACCATTTAAGTAGCTCATAACATAACCTCTCTTTCATTTTTCATCAACGACCATTTCAGTCTTTCTATGTTTATTATTGCAGTTCTTCTCTATTTTTTCAATCAAAATATCAGATAAAATCCTGTCTTTTTTTTATCCATGTTTTCCGTTTTGACAAAAAATTCACGACAGATTTCGTGTTATAATAAAAATCAATATCATATTTTTAAGCCTGCAAATAAAAAGTCAATAGTAAATTGATTATTTCAGGCAAAAAGGTTTATGTAGGATTTTGAACATTGAAATAAGACCACCGATATTCGCTGGTCTAAAATAAAGGTAAGTATGAGATGGTTATTTCGGAAGCGATGAAAGATATTCTTTTACCCGTCCATAGTAGATGCGAAGAAACTTATTCGCACCGGCAGTCATGTAGACATAGTAAGGTTTGCCTTGTGATCGTTTCTTATCCATAAACAGATATACGGGGTCATCCTGCGGTTTGGTTTTGATAAGAGCATCCATTACCTGAAATAAGGTTTTACGAAGAGTGCCAGAACCTCTTTTGGAAGCAGGAACACTTTTCTGTTCGTAAGAACCGGATTCATTTACGCCGGGGTCAACACCAGCGAAGGCGGTGATAGCCCCTTTGTGAGTGAAGCGGGAAACATCACCAATCTCAGCCATAAGCTGGGGACCAAGTGATTTACCGACACCTTTCATAGCCATTACAACAGGGTATTCAGGCAGTTTGGAAGCAGCGTCATTCATCATGGTACGAAGCTGTTCCACGGTCTGAGAAGCCATATTTAATTGCTCTACAGCCTGTTTGATAATTAGTTTTGTCAAATCGTCTTTTGGAAGTACAGAAACGATCTCCTTAGATGCTTCATAGATTTCAACAGCTTTTGACTGGCTGAAGTTGTACTTTCTACGTTTGCACCACTTTTGATAGTGGTTGATAAATGCGTTAAGAGACAGTTTGCGAACACAATCCACATGCCAATAGGTGGTTGCAAAATCAACCCACTTCTGGCTTCCGTCCTCACGGGCGGGACTGTCAAAATAGGTATTTGCACCGGGATAAGTCTGGTCAAGAACGCCGATAAGGTTGTTCTTCATGGCGGTTTTGTGTTTCATGTAAAAATCAAACTGGCGGTTCATGGTTTTAAGCTGATTACGAATTTCGTCCATGAGACTATACTGTCTGAGTTCTGTCCAACTGTCAAGAGTATAGCGAGCAATTTTTACAGCATCTGCTTTGTCAGACTTCACTTTGCGGAGGGAATTATCTCCAAAGTCTTTGATAAGTTTTGGATTTACGGCAGATACAAAAAGGTCAGCCTGTGAGAGTTCACGGACAAGGGGTTCGTAATAACACCCCGTATGTTCCATTACAATGCGTGACTCACCATCAATGGCTTTGATATGCTCGATAAGAGAGCGAATACCGCTGACTGTATGCTTGACTTCAAATGGTGTGGAAACAATTTCACCAAAAGGACGAAGGATGGCAACCATACTTTTACCTTTAGAAACATCAATACCAACTGCGTTCATGTTCATAAATTTGTCACTCCTTAAGATTTATAGTGCAAAAGATAAATACCAACTTTACTCATTGCCTATTCAATCTACTGTGGTGTGACACGAACGCACTGAAAGTGGTTCAACCTGCATAAAACGAACGCTGCGAATGAGGAGCTGGTTATCAGTCTTAAAAACGGACGTGTAAGTCCAAGAAAGGAAGCCGATATACCGATTGCCCCATCATTATACAGCTTAAGCAATAAGATGGCTAACAACCTAACTGGTTGTTAAGTATATTAACCAATTTATATTGTAGTAGAAAGGAATCCGATGATGATATCAAAGAAAGAATTTTACACTCAGGGAAATGCCTGTCCGGTCCGCGTCGTTCTGTACGGCAATCCGGACGTTGTCCCAAAGGCATGTATCCTCTATTTTCATGGCGGCGGCCTCCTCTACGGCCACTCGGAGGATCTGCCACGCACACACCTGAAGCGGCTCACAAGCGCCGGATACCCGGTGGCCTCATTTGAGTACCCGCTTGCTCCGGCCGCAGATCTGCGTATGATCCTGTCCAGCGTGACGTACTCCATCAATCATTACCTTTGTCATCCCGAACAGTATGTATCCCACAAGCTTCCGTATGTGCTCTTCGGCCGCTCTGCAGGAGCCTACCTCTGCCTGATCGCCGCTGCTCACGGAGTTCTGGCCGAAAAGCCCGCCGGAATCCTCTCTTACTACGGATACGGCTTTCTGTGCGACAACTGGTTTGAGACAAAAAGCAGCTATTACGCCTCTCTCCCCGCGGTATCGGAGAACTGTCTGAAAGCCATTCCATCAGAAATCCACACATCCGGGGATCTGGATACCCATTACAGCGTCTATGTATACGCCCGCCAGACCGGGAAATGGAAATCCCTGATCTACAAAGGCCGGGAAAAATTTTTCTATCTCGATTACTCTCTGCGGACGTGCGATTTCCTGCCGTGTCCGCTGTTTGCTGCCCATTGCACCGGCGATCCGGACGTACCGTATGCGGAGTTTCTGGCGCTTTGCGATAAATATCATCCATCCCGCTTTCTCTGCGCCGGAAACACCCACGACTTTGACCGGGATGAGACTTCCCCGGATACAGCAAAGCTGCTGGACGAGACGCTGGCCTTTCTCAAAAAAACAGTCAACTAGTTATCAAAAATCTATAAAACGCAGCCATTCAACCATTTACAATCCGTAAACAGTTGAAGTGGCTGCGTCCTTTCTATAAAATATCCGGCTTCCAGGAGGGTTTAATAGTGGCCGCCGTCTCTGCGATTCTCCTCCATATTGAATCGAACTTCATCAAAATATATTTTTACATTGCCCCACTGTGGCTGACGATTTAAGAACGGATGTAGGTGAGATGCCCTCCAAGCTGTCTCCAGCGCTTCCCGCTCGGCCGCAAGAAGTACTTCTTCCTCGTTCACAGTCGTGGCTTTTCCGTCCCGAAGGACAATCTGTCCGTCAACAAGAACAAGATCCACGTCGGATGGATGTCCGTTTCCAACCAGAGTATCTATAATATTGATCCTTGGCATCAGTCTAGGATTCATCAGATTGATCACAATGATATCCGCTCTTTTTCCTACCTCAAGAGATCCGACTTCTTTTTCCATGCCGACACATTTCGCGGCGTCTATGGTCGTCATCTCCAGAAGTTTTTCGCATGGCAGATAATACGGATCATTCATTGCACGGCGGAATATCATCTGAGCTCTCCTCATGGCGTCGAACATATCAAATCCGGATGACAGCATGGAACCGTCCGTTGTAATAGCAACCGTCGCCCCCAGATTCAGAAGTTCGATCACCGGCGTCCGGTTCACGATCTGGCCCATACCAGGCGCAAAGCTGACGTGGGTATTTGTCTTTGCCAGAATCATCGCCTCATCAAAGGACAGCCCGGTACAGTGCTGTAAATGGACGTCTGGTCCGAGAAGAGCGTTTTCCTTATCCTGGTATGCCAGGTGGATCATTCCCCCAAATGCGTCCGTATGAATTCTTGTACTGTATTTCTCTGCAATCCGGCGCATTTCTTTTGCCTGACGGATATCATGGTCCGTAAGCTTCACACAGCGATCTGCCGGCGTCGGTGCGGAAGGATCCACACTGGTTACAACGCCAAATGGCGTCACGTATGCTCTCGTGCGGTCGTCGTTTGCATGATTGAGCTCAGATATCACTGTTTCCAGGCTCTCCAGCACTTCTTCATAGCTGACTTCCCGCATGTTCCGCACACCGTCCACATACCGGCTGAACCGGTGCGGCCACGGTGTATGGCAAGGTCCTGTACAGACAATGTCCTTCACCCCGACTTCCGCATATGCCTTCGCATTGTTTCTAGCCGGTACCGGAGAGTCGCATCTTGGTTGGGAACCAAGCACGCACACTCCGGTTGTCACGCCCGCATGAAGCCGCTCCAGTGCGGACAATCTTCCCTCATTGTACCAGAACTCGTCAGTGATATAGTTTTTATATGCATGGGTCATAACCGGCATCCAGTAGCTTGTGTCCTCCACAATCGATTTGAAAACGGAGTGCCCGCCATGTCCATGGGCATCTACGAATCCTGGCATCACGACGTGATTTTTACAGTCGATGACTTCCTTTACCTCCAGGCTTTCTGCTTCCTCACTTGTTCCCACAAAAGCAATCCGTCCATTTTCGATTCCTACCGCTCCGTTATCAAGAACCCGGCGTCTTTCATCCATCGTAATAACGGTCGCATTTGACAGTAATACGTCGTACATGATTTTCCTCCTCTATCTCATCGGGAATGACGGTCGGAACAATTTCTCCGCCGGCAGATGCTGATAATCCCGCTCCATGTAACCGAGCTTCATTTTATTATAATAAATCTGTCCTTTCGCCTTGATCTCCTCCAGATCAACGCCTTCTATCTGCTGGTCTTTCATAACCGTACGTCCATTGATAACGGAAAGCTTTACATCCGCTCCTGAACCGCACAGGAAGATCGTCCGGATCGGATCGTCCACAGCCCCCATATGGAAACTGTCAAGATCCACAGCGATCAGATCCGCCTTGGCGCCTTTGCAGAGCCGTCCAAGATCCGGACGTCCCAGATATTGCGCTCCGCCCAGTGTGACCGCATTGTAGATATCCGCGTAGGAAGCCCCTTCGGCCGTTCCGCTCACCATCTTGGCATACATGGACGCAACACGGATATTCTGGAAGAAATCCGGTGGAAAAGTATCCGTTCCGATGGCTACATTGACGGATGAATTCCGGTATTCTGGGAATGAATCCAGATATCCGCCGCTTCGTCCGATGATAACCGGGCAATAGATAGCGGTAGCCTTGGTTCTTGCCAAGATACCGAGATCGTCCCCATCGTCTGAAACCCAGCGGGTCCCTTTCACAATGTAGCAGTGCGGTATCCCCACTTTATCATCCAGAAAGTGGATACCGTCCAGATACTCGATAGGGCTAAGTCCTGTTTTCTCCTTGATATACCGATACTCAAACAGCCCTTGTGCGGCATGAAGTTTAATGGGACATTCCAAATCATCCGCATACTGTTTTGTACGGATCAGATTTTCCTCCGTCTGTACTTCGATCCTTTCCGGAAGCAGTGCTCCACGGATCAGGCCGCCGTAAGCTCCATCGTATTTCCGAATGAAACGAACCGCCCGTTCCAGTCCTTCTTCTCCTTCACCTTCCAGGAAACGAACCGTCATCGTACCGTCGGGCTGGACAACATTAAATCCACACTGGTAACTTGGAGAGGTATAAAGACGAAGCCCAAGCTTCCCTGCGTGGTGTATGCCCGCTTCCTCCTCCTCATAGGTGTCGGCCCACCGTTTATAATAGGTGGATGTGATTGGCATCGCTGTCGTCACTCCGTTCATAATGAGCTGAGTATAGGCAAACAGTGATTTAAATGCCTCCTCCTCCGGTGTCATCCATTCATATGGACCTTTGTCAAAATATTCTTCTGACGGGCTCAGGCTTTTGCGTACATCCGGGTATACTTCCAGGTGAATAATATCATGGTCAATATCTCCAAGAGCATTGAGATCAATAAATCCCGGCATCACAACCGCGTTACCCATATCCTCTGTCCTATCCACCGCTTCTTCGTAATGTTTTCCAACATAGAGAATTGTATCGTTTTCATACACTACCTCGCCGTTGGTGATGATTTCATGTCCTACGCCGTCAAATCCAACGACGTAGGCAGCTTTTATTTTTGTAATCATAGTGTTCCTCCCGGAATCTTTCTGTCAGGTTCTTATTCAATATCCACTTTGTCCACAAAATGGCTGGAAGCCTGTGTTGGAACAAAATTCTTGATGTTGCTACGGATTCCGATCACCTGCTTTGTGTTCGCAAGCGGGATAACCGGAAGATTCTCCCTTAGATATTTCTGGATATCTTTTATAAGCTTTTCTCGCTCCGGTCCATCCATCATAAATCTCTGCTCATCCAGCATCTCGTCAAGTTTTGGATCTTTGTAAAATCCCATATTATTGGTCGGAATCTGTTTGCTGTGGAACGGACCGTAAATATTATTGTCCGGCTCCGGAAATCCAACCGCACCAAATCCCATGATAAAGAGTTCTGTCTCACCAGCGTCAATCATATTGAGGACAGTTCCGGACTCATAAGACTGAATCTCCACATCAATACCCACGTCTGACAGCATACTCTGAATAATTGTTGCCGCATTAAGACGAGTTACACTCTCGGAACAGATCAGCGTCAGCTTTAGGTCGGATACTCCAGCTTCTTTCAGAAGCTGTTTTGCCTTCTTCACATCATACCGGTAGTCAGTATCTGAATCATCAAAATACTTCATTCCCGGTGTGACGGTCGTTGGAGAGTACGACGCTGTTCCACGATACACAATATCCTCAATCGCCTGCTCGTTGATCGCGTAATCAATCGCCTGACGCACACGTACGTCGTCGAGTGGTTTCTTCGTGACGTTCATATCCAGATATTCCACAGTTGTACTCAGACGTTCCACCACATCTGTGTTTTCGTTTTCTTTTAGTCTCTCGATATCATTGGCCGGAATACTATAGGCAATATCTACCGTTCCGGATTCCAGCTCGATGACACGACTGTTTGCTTCAACAATGGTTCTAATAATCAGATTTTTATAAGAAGGCTTCTCGCCCCAGTAATCATCAAATCGCTCATAAGAACACTGGTCGTTCTTTTTCCACTCTATAAACTTAAACGGACCCGTGCCAACCGGGTTCATAGCAGCTTTCTCCGGATTTTCTGTAAATTCTTTCTCGCTGACTACAACCGCCCCGATATACGGAAGATACCCAATCAGAGGACCAAAAGGTTCATGGGTTGCGATCACAATGGTGTAGTCGTCCTCCACCACACAATTTTCCGCGTCAATCGCAGACATGATGTACGCTACCTTCGCTCCTTCCGGTCCAGTTGCTCTCTTAAAACTAAAAAGAACATCATTTGCCGTCATCTTTTCCCCATTGTGGAACTTCACATCGTTTCGAAGCTTAAATCTCCATCTCAGATCGTCGATCCGCTCCCATTCGGTCGCAAGACACGGCACAATTTCACCGTCATCGTCATATTTTACAAGCGTCTCGTATACCGGATTCAAATTATTGACCGCAGAATCGATTGACGCCGCATGAGGATCCAACGTTGGAGGATCCGCCGCAATCGCAACAGTCAATGTATTTTTATCTTTTTTCTCCTGGCCGCCACAGCCTGCAAGCAAAGACACCGCAAGTAAACCTGCCAGAATGAGACTGAAATATCTCTTCCCTTTTCTCATATTCTCTCTCCTCCCCGTCTATTCCAGATTGTCATAGTGGCATGCCGCATAGTGTGTATTCCCAACATCCTTTAACTTTGGTTCCTCCTGACGGCATTTATCTGTTGCATACGGGCAGCGCCCCGCAAAACGGCATCCTCCAGGAAGATTTACCGGACTTGGTACATCGCCCTTTAAAATGATCTGTTTCCGTTCTACACCAATCTTCGGAATCGGAATCGCCGACAGAAGCGCTTTCGTGTACGGATGGCGTGAATCTCCAAAAATCGTACGGTAATCTCCGAGTTCCACGATCTTTCCAAGATACATAACCCCAATTCGATTACTGATATGTTTCACGACGCTCAGATCGTGGGAGATAAACAGATACGTCAGGTTCAACTCCTGCTGCAGTCGTTTCAGGAGGTTGATGATCTGCGCCTGAATACAGACGTCCAGTGCGGAGACAGGCTCGTCAAGAACGATAAACTCCGGCTTGACAGACAATGCCCGTGCAATACCAACACGTTGTCTGCGCCCCCCGTCCAGCTCATGCGGATAGGCATTAATCAGTCTCCTGGAAAGCCCAACGACATCCATCATCTCCCGCACCCTTGCATCCAATTTCTTCTTGTCTTTTCGATACTCTTCTATATTGGTGAGCGGCTCCGCAATCAGATCAAAGACAGACAGACGGGGATTCAGAGAAGAATACGGGTCCTGGAAAACCATCTGCACATTCTCCCGAAACGTCTGCATTTCTGCTTTATTGAGAGATAAAACATTTTTTCCGTGAAAATTCACTTCACCGCTGTCAGCTTCCAGAAGTCGGATGAGCGTTCGCCCCGTTGTAGATTTGCCGCATCCGGACTCCCCTACGAGACCGAGCGTCTCACCTTTGTTAATATAAAAACTGACGTCATCGACCGCATGTAGAAAACCCTTTCCCACTTTGAAATATTTTTTTAGGTGATTGATTTCCACCAGTTTTTCCGAACTTTTAGTCATCTGCTTCTCCCTCCTCCTTTTCGTATAAGAAGCATCTCACATAATGTTCTTCGTCTATATGGGTGATGCCTGGTTTTTTATGTTTACAGATTTCCATACAATTTGGACAACGAGGACTGAATGCACAACCTTCGATCCGCTCCGTCGGCTCCGGAGGTAAACCATGAATTTCCTCAAGCCACTCTTCCTCCGTATCAAGCTTCGGAATGGAGTTGAACAGCCCGTTTGTATACGGATGGCTCGGATTATTGTATACTTTTTCTACACTTGCATACTCGACAATCTGCCCTGCGTACATGATTGCGACCTTATCACAGATCTCGGCTACAATTCCCAAGTCGTGAGTAATCAGAATCATAGATGTCCCGAATTTCTCTTTCAATTCTTTGATTAAGTTCATTACCTGCGCCTGGATAGTCACATCCAGCGCCGTCGTCGGTTCGTCCGCAATGATAAGTTTCGGCCGGCACGCCAACGCAATAGCAATCACAACTCTTTGTTTCATACCACCGGAAAACTGGTGCGGATAAGACCTTGCACGTTCTCTACGAATCCCCACCATTTCCAGCAGATTTTCCGCTTCCACCATGGCCTCTTTCTTCCCGATCTTCTTGTGGAGACGAATCATCTCAACAATCTGATCCCCTACCCGCATAGATGGATTCAGAGAAGTCATTGGGTCCTGGAAAATCATAGAGATCTCCTCTCCCAAGATACTTCTTCGCTCTTTATCACTGATTGTCAGCATATCCCGGCCGTCAAACAGGATCTCCCCTGAAGTCACCTTCCCGGGAGGCGTCGGCAGAAGTCCCATGATAGTCATGGCAGTTGTCGTCTTCCCAGCTCCTGTTTCACCTACAAATCCGAGCGTCTCCTTATGTCCGATCTCCATATTCAGATCGTTGACCGCATAGACAATCCCATCTTCCGTCTTGTACGTCACACTTAAATTTTTAATATCCAATAATTTCTCGTTTCCCATATTTTGCTCCGCCTTTCTTTAATTTCTCAGTTTCGGGTCCAACGCATCGCGAAGTCCGTCGCCCAAAAGATTCAGTGAGAGCACAGTGATGACGATTGCAAGTCCAGGAAACAGGGTCATATAAGAATATCCCCGGATATAGTCACGTCCTGCCGAGAGCATATTGCCCCACTCTGCGTTCGGCGGCTGGATTCCGAGTCCGATAAAGCTCATGCCGGCCGCCGTCAGGATTGCCCCTGCCATTCCAAGCGTCACCTGGACTATCACCGGAGCCACACAGTTTGGAAGAATATGTTTCATAATAATTTTTGAGTTCTTTGTACCGGACGCCTTGGCTGCCTCAATGTATTCTTCTTCACGGATCGTAAGCACAGACGCCCGCACGATTCTGGCATAAGTCGGAACTGATGAGACGCCAACCGCAATCATCAGGTTGACAAGTCCGGTTCCAAGCGCCGCCACAATCGCGATTGCCAGCAAAGTCTGCGGGATAGACAGAAGAATATCCATAAGACGCATAATTACATTGTCTACTCGTTTTCCATAAAATCCCGCGATTGCTCCCAGTGTTCCCCCTACTACAACCGCAATTCCGACTGATACAAATCCTACAAGAAGAGAAATTCTCGCTCCATAAACAATACGGCTGAAAATATCCCGTCCAAACTCATCTGTGCCAAACCAGTGCTGTGCGCTTGGATGCTGAAACGGACTCTTCCAGTCCATTTCCGCATATCCGTATGGAGCAATAAAATCAGCAAAAATCCCCATGATAATTAAGAGAAGAAGGATTATCAGACCGAGAATCGCCATCCTGTTTTTACTTAATCTTTTTAAAACCATCATAAACTGGCTTCTGGATTTTTTTTCTTCCATTTTCCATCCTCCTTCCTATTCTTTCGATACTTTCGGATCAACTACCGCATACAAAAGATCAACCGCCAGATTAACAAGGGAAAAGCACGCCGCCACAAAAAGCACGCTGCCCTGCACAATCGGGAAATCTCTCTGTTTAATTGCATCAATCATCAGACGACCGACCCCCGGAATGGAAAACACGATCTCTGTCAGCATCGCACCTCCGAGAAGAGTACCGAACTGGAGGCCGACAACTGTGATGATCGGGATCAATGCATTCCGAAATACATGCTTCACAATAACGACAATCTCCTTTTGACCTTTGGCTCTTGCCGTCTTAACAAAATCCTGACGGATGACTTCCAGAACACTGGATCGGGTCATTCTGGCCACCACGGCCGTACTTTGTAGGCCAAGCGCAATGGCAGGCATAATCAACTGTTTAAAGCTTCCAAATCCCGAAGGCGGAAACCAACCGAGCTGAACGGAAAACAACAAAATCATCAGGATACCGATCCAGAAGATCGGAGCTGACGTCCCGATAAGAGCGAGTACCATAACAATATTGTCCAGCAGGGAATTCTGCTTAACCGCCGAGATAATCCCTAAAAAGATCCCAACAACGATAGCAATGATAACCGCTGCCACGGCCAACGTAACTGTATTGGGAAAAACATTTAAAATTTCTCCTAGTACTGGTCTTTGGGTCGTATAGGACGTCCCTAAATCCTGGTGTACAATGATATTTTTCATGTACCGCCCATACTGTACAAGAAGCGGATCATTCAGCCCCATCTCCTCCCGCAAAGCTTCTTGTGCCTCCGGCGTCGCCGATTCACCAAGCATCATTCTGACCGGATCCCCCGGAGTCAGTGACAACAGCATAAATACCAGAAACGATACGCCGATCAGCACGACAACCAGAGATGCCAGTCGTTTCAGTGTGAACTTTAGCATAAGCTCATACCCCCATTTCTTCTGTTTTTAAGTAATAAAATAGTCTGGTTCTATCATATCATGGAGCTCCTGCTTTGCCATTGGAACTATAGGATAATGCATCCCCGGCAGGCTTATCCTTCCATGATACTGATTTCACCTTTTTTTCACATTTATTTTATGCTATAGTCTTAAATATGAAGTCGCCCGATTTCGACATCTTCTGAAAAAGGGGCGCAAAAGAGGGAATGGAAGTGGGTTTGTGAGGACATTAACGGTAACAGATGTTCTGAAACTGAATATTTTTCATCATGCGTCGCTCGTCACTGGGAGAGAGGGGCTTTCGCGTCCTGTTTCCAGTATTACAACAGTAGAGGACACGGATCTTCTTCATTATCTGAAAGACGGGGAGATTCTTCTCCTATCCATCCGCTTTGCCTCTGAAGTCCTGCATCTCGGCGAGCACATGGAGCTTCTTGCCTCGAAGCAGATTGCGGCTATTATCCTGAAGGGCGGGACAGACAACGTCACGGAGCCTGTTCCCGGAGATATTCTAAGAAACGCCTCTCGTTTCTCAATCCCCGTGGTTCTGCTGCCTCCGGATGTTCGGTTTATCGATGCCATTTCTGCAGTCATGTCACTTGTTATGAAGGTAAAAAACCGCTATTATCTCGATATACAAAATAACCTGACAAAGGCGGTTGCCTCCGGCTTCCAGGAAGAAGATATCCTCCACTACTTGGGAGACTATATTCCCGGATATTTTACTGTCACAGATTCGGAAGGCCAACAGCTTCAACAGCATACTGCCTCTGGTTTTGATCCAAATACCGCCGTGGCTGACCGTCTCCGGCTCCCCATCCTCTGTATGGGGAAGGTTACGGGCTACCTGACGTCGGTGACAAACTCTTTCCTGGAAGAGCATCAGGAAATGCTTTTAAAAACCGCATCTCATCTCTTATCGGTGCTTGTACTCAAGAAATATTATGTGGCAAAAATTGAACAGAAATATATCTCCGGTTTCCTAAGCGAACTTTTCGAGAAACGGCTGAGTCCAGATGCGATTGTGGAGAAAGCGCACAATTATGGTTGGAACCGGGGCGACAGCTACGCCGCCATATCTTTAGAGCTCTCCTCCGAACGAAGCAAAACGAAGGTTCCAGAGGCTCTTATGGAGATTACCGCTTTCCTCCCAGAGGAAAACTGTTTTTTTTATATCAAAGAGCCGTATCTTCATGTGTTGTTGCGTTCAGTACATCCGGCCTCTATGGACTTATGTGGGGCCGCTGCAGCGACACTTGAACAAATTCAGGCGTATCTGAATAAACAGCACCGCACACTCTCCCTTTTTGCAGGGATCAGCAGCCAGACCACAGATGTGAGTACACTATCTAAGAAAGTACAGGAAGCGTATGACGCTCTCCAATTTGGACACGCCTTTGGCAATCCAATCGTCAAATATAACGACATGGGCGTTTTAAGGCTTCTGGCCTCCCACTCGAACTTTGAGAATTTTGCACAGATCATTCCTCCGGCTGTTCAGAAACTTGCAGACTACGACAAAGAGAACAATACGGAATATCTACAGACGCTGGATTCACTCCTTGGCAACAACCTGAATTTAAGCAAGACCGCAAAGCAACTCTTTATACATTATAAGACCATGCTGCATCGCATGAATCGAATATGTGAGATTGCGGAGATCTCTCTGGACGATCGCCAGACGCGTCTCGACGTGGAGCTGGGCGTTAAGCTTTATATGATGCTCCCAAAATGACATCCTGTTTTCAAACAGTGGCAACAGACAGTTTCTTTATATTTGATTCATTCATAATACGGGCGGTACGCTTAACGGTGTAACCGCCCCCTTCCTTTTTAGAGATGACAAAGGGCGGCACAGCAATGTGCCGCCCTTTCAATATGAAGTTAATCTGTTATTTAAAAACAATCATGTACACTATCTGGAATGCAATCATAATCAGAGAGATCACTACCTGATTCTTAATTACAGCAAACCGATCATTCTCTTTCGAAAATGGTTCCTTTGCAGAATGGCGCCGCCACCTTCATCTTCTTCATAAGGAAGTAGTATGCGACTGCAGTCGGAATCAGGCTGACGTACCAAGACAGCTCAACTACCAGCAGGGAACAGAGGGATCCGAAAAGGATGGCAATGATCGCCGCCCAGTTCACACCCTTAAATGGTCCCTGTTTGTCGTACATCATGTTGATATCCAGCTTCTGCCGTCTCAGAACGAAGTAATCCACTGCCATTACCGCGAAAATCGGTCCGAGAAATGCGGAGTAGAACTGTGTGAAGAGATTCAGTCCTGCCGCAGATTCATCTGTTACCAGTTTCCAAGGCATACAGCATATGGAAAGCACACCGACAATGACGGTGGAGAGTTTCCATTTTACATGAAACGCCTCCATCAGCACATAAGCCGGAGGCACGATATTGTTCAGTACGTTGGTCGTCACCTGGGCAAACGCAATGAAAAGCAGAGTCACGATTGTAAGTACCTTGCTACCCATGGTTGTGGAAAACACAACAACCGGATCGCTGTTTCCTGTTGCCGCTGTGACAAGCAGTCCGATCAATCCCATGAACAGAGTAACCGGAAGAATGGCGATCGTATAAATTGATCCCGTCTTGACCGGTCCCACATTTTCCTTGACGTTCCTGGAGTAATCAGACGCATTGATAATCATCGTAGAATAAATTCCAAGGAACGATGTGGTAGCTGCCCAAAACGGCATTCCCCATGTCCCCTTGATTCCGGCAAACACGTCGTCAATCTCCGTAGAGAACTGAGTGCGTACGACATACAGCATGTAAATTAAAATGGCAATAATAAAAATACAGGAGATATTTTCCATCCATTTGATACCTTCAAATCCCTTGATAGCAAGCGCCACCTGCAGAATTGTAAAGAGGACGTAGATAACCGGAAGATTATCAAATCCAAATAAAATGTCGAGACAACTATTGATGGCCCCCGCTCCTACCCAGCTCTGGAATCCAAACCAGATGATAGCCGGAATTCCACGCAGGAGACCAGGTACTTTGATTCCCGCTGTACCGAAGCTACTTCTAAGCTGTACGGTGAATGGAATCCCGTATTTATGGCCGCACTGTCCGATGATGACCAGGGCAATGGCGATGACGAGACAGCCGATCACCATGGCAAGAATCGCTTGGGTAACAGTCAACGCTCCGATCAAACCAGCACCCATAGAGAACGTTCCGATGGAAACGCATCCCCCCATGAAGCTGGCCGCATAGGAGACCGGATCCATGATTCTCTTTTTTGTTGGCTGCAAATCCGGATCCACGTTCTTTACGAGTTCCGGATTTAAGTGTTTATTCTCAACAATGTTTTTCATAGTTTCTCCTTTCTGTCATCTGATCAGCCTATTCTTTTCACCAGCATACCTGCTCCTTTTTCTCCGGTTACCCTGCCGTCCTTGGCAGCTACTTTTCCTCTCAGTATCGTGCATACCGGAATCCCTTTCCCCTTCATCCCTACGAAAGCGGAAATCTTGTTCACATAGAGGAGCGAATCTGCTGTGATTTCCCACTCCTTGTCCGGATCCACAATCAGAAGGTCCGCATCAAATCCAATCTGAATATCTCCTTTCTTACCGTAAATTCCGAAGGCTTTCGCAGGCTGTACAGACATTGCATTTGCGAGGACACACGGACAGAGATTTCTCTTGACACAGCCTTCGTGGAACGCTACCTGAAATCCACTCTGAATACCACTGATGCCTCCCCATACGTCAAAGACATTCTCGATCCTTTTACCGAGAATCTCATGGAATTTCTCGTCATAGGAACATGGAGAGTGGTCACTTGCGATACCACTGATCGTACCATCCTCCACATAAGACCAAAGACGGTCCACCTCTTCTTGGGAACGCAGCGGCGGAGCACATTTAAAGAGTGGTCCGTTTTTGATAACGTCCTTATCCGTCATGCTCAGGTAATGGGAACATGTCTCGGCTGTAATGTCATATCCCTCCTGCTGTGCTTCTTTAATTTTCTGTGCCACATCCGGGCTGCTGACATGACAAATATGCGCTTTGCATCCCGTCGTTTTTGCAATCTCGATAATATCCACGGTAGCCAGCATCTCCGCAATCACCGGTCTGGAGTCAAGGTATCCCTGCCAGTCAAGCCTTCCCTCTTTAATCATTCTCTGCTCCTGCCACTTGATTGTGGAGAAGTCCTCACAATGAAATCCCGCTCGTCCTCCAAATTTCTGAATCCTCTGCATTGCCTCATATGCCTGCCCATAACTTAAAGAACTATAATCCGGTGATACCGGACCAATAAAAGATTTAAAAGCAACGCAACCCTTCTTATACAAATCTTCCAGCTCATCAAAATTATCCGGAATCAATCCGCCCCAAAAACAGTAGTCCACATATGCGTTCGGATCCACGGCCTCTACTTTCCGATCAAAAAGTTCTGCTGTCGTCATGGCCGGTTCGTTCTGAAGCGGCATATCGATGATTGTCGTATAGCCCCCTACTGCTGCGGCTGCCGTTCCGTGGGCATAGTCTTCACGCCATTCATAGCCCGGATCATTCAGATGCGCGTGCGTATCGATCGCTCCAGGGAACACATACTTACCGCCCGCATCGATGACCTTTTCAGCTTCCACCTCCACGCCTGGGGCCAAAATTGCCGCAATCTTTCCGTCTTTTACGGCAATATCACCCTCTTTGACCGAGTCCGCTGTCACAATTTTCCCATTTTTCACGAGTAGTTCGTACATTTTTCTCCTCCTTTTCATACATTTTAAGATGTGATCTATCTGCACTGTCTTCTATCATTTAAAACAGTTCAGTCCACAGGTTTGACAAAGGAAAAAGGCGCACAGAACCGGTCAGGACCTGGATCCATACACCTTTTTGTCATTTTCGATATGCATTAATATTTCACGGTTTTCTTTTCGTTATAAACATCATAATCGAATTCACCGATCTTACATGCAACCAGCATGGCAACCATAACGTCGACATCGACATTCATCAATGTACGGAACATTCCGGCAAACCAGTCAATACCGATTAATACCGCGATACTGTCCATAGGAAGTCCTAACGAGGACGCCAGGAATGTGTAAACAATCACAGATCCACCTGGAACGGAGATCGTTCCCAAACACATCAGACAAGAAAGCAGGATCGCCATTCCCATCTGGTACGGGCTTAACTCAATACCCGTGGCCTGTGCCATAAAGAAAATAGCTACTACATAGCACTGTGCCGCGCCACAGCTGTTCATGGACATCGTAATCGGCCCTGTGAAGTCCGCCACTTTACGGCTGACGCCAAACTTCTCTACCGCATCCTCCATCTTTGTCGGAAGGCAGATAGCGCCGGAAGTTGTCGTGATAGCCATCATGGACATTTTCGCAAACTTCTTTGGCATCTTGAAGAGATTTACCTTGCAAAGAGCCGCCGTAAGCGGTCCGAATACAAGAAATTGGATGATGTCGCCGACAAGTAAAATACCAAGGAACTTAAACATCGGTTTGATTACGTCAAAGCCTGTTTTTCCTGCTACATCTGCCAGCAGACAGAAGATACCGATTGGAGCAATCGTCATAACGATCTTGATAATGTTTGTAATAATGTTGTTAAGACCAAGCACGAGATCCGCCACATTCCTGTTCTTGGTGTTTTTTGTGTACTGTCCCATTGCGACGCCAAAGAACAAGGCAAACACAATACATGGCACCATGGACCCTTCCGCCATCGCCTGAATGACATTGGTCGGCACAAAATTCGTGAGCGTCTCTTGAAGAGAGGCAGATCCTACCGTCGCTTCCGCCACTTCTTCGGCCGAAGAGAGGTCAATTCCGATACCCGGTTTTACAAGCATGGCCAACACGACTCCTAATGCCGCAGAAAAGATTGTAAATCCGATAATCCACTTGAATGTATGGAATCCCATCTTTCCTACGTCACGACCGTCTCCCCCTCCGACAGCGCCAGCTACTGCTGACATAACGAGAAGAACAACGGACATCTGAATCAGACGTAAGAAGATGTCGCCGATAAACTTAATGTTGGATGCCCATGGTCCTACGATCACTCCGAAAACCAGACCGCCGATAGTAGCCACCAGAATCTGCGTTGTCAATGAAATTGAGAATTTTTTCTTTTTCTCCATCCATATTTCCTTCCTTTCCCAAGATTTGGTTTTTACCTAACCAAAAGTTATATTGTCATTTTATCGGATAACCTACTTTGTTACAATATAGAAAACGAGGGAAAAAAAACTTGTTTTTTATCCATCTTGTATAATTTCTTTGTTTTATTTGCCATTTTCTCGTCTTTTTGCTAAAATTCTAGCAGACACAAGCGTTTAATATCAGGTAAAACCCTGTCTAAAAGAGGTTAAAAATATGAAACAGTTTATCACAGAAACAATGTCCTTTGCGTCCGGTATCCTCTCCCATATATCAGAGGGAATGGTACATTCCGTCTACCGAAAAACGATCAATCTGCGGATGGGATCATCCCTCGTCGCCCTTCAGGCGGCCGGATCCCCCCTGTCTCCGGTAAGTCTGATTACGGGACTTGACGTCGGTGAGATGTCCGGACTTCCTGTCGTGCCGGGGGATCAAGTATTCGTAGACAAGAAGACGATCATCCTATTCTCCAAATCATCCAGGATCATCTTTCGTTTTGATGAAGCAGCCATCTATGATTCGCTTCTTCGTGACTACGCCGTCCCCCTTCCCCTTCCAGCTATAAAAGAATCGCTTCTACAGTCGTCCTCCGGAGGGCTTACCGAGCTTTTCTCCAAAGCCCTGCTGAAAAACCCTTCCGATTTCGCAAAAGGGGTATTTCTGGCAGTCGCACAAAAGCGGATGGAAGACGCAAGAAAAGAGGTACTGGACATCTGCTATGACAAGGCCGCCGTTACACTTGCCGGAATGACGGGACTTGGCATGGGACTTACCCCGTCAGGAGACGATTTCCTCTGCGGAGTACTGGCCGGACTCCTGTTTTCGGGACAATGGGATCACCCGTTTGCCCAGGCACTTCGCCAGACAATCTCACGCCGCCTTGGAGATACCAACGACATCAGCCGGACCTTTCTTTCCTGTGCGCTTTCCTGCCATTTCAGCCGCCCGGTAAAGGAACTGCCGCTTGCATCTGGCACTACAGAAATCCTTTCTTCGTTTGGAGCAATCGGACATTCTTCCGGGTTTGACACTCTTTGCGGAATCTACTATGGATACACCCTTTGCCTCGGCCAAGAAGATGTACCTGGAAAGTAAATGATCTCGGCTCCTCTCCCTTGACTATATAAGGCTCGTGAGTCCATGCCCCCAGCTTTCGTCGCCGCCAACTCCCGTCTGCATATCGAGAATCCGCAGCACTGTCGCATAAGACGCTGGAAGTTCAAATATATGCTCTGCCGACTCAATCTCGTGGCAGGTATAAGGGAGAACAGAAAACTCAAATGTCCGGTCCGTCTCGGTCGGTATGCCGGTCCCCTCCATTTTTCCTGACATTTCACCTTGTTTTTCTTCGGTTTTTCGTCTGTAACCAGTATAAAATCGGCGCTTTCTTTTTGCAATATTTTTCTGAAAAACAAGATACAACCAAAAATTATTCAGAACATTATATTGCGTGCAAATGGAAAACCTTCTATAATAAGGTATAGAAACGTTGTCTGTTGTATTTGGAATATGCTGTCACCTTTCCATAATTAAGTACAATTATTTTTTCAAACACCATATTTTTTAATCAAGGAGGTACTTAATTTTATGAAAGTAGTTGTCGGTGGAGATCATGCAGGATATGAATTAAAACAAAAGGTTCTGGCATATTTGGAGGAACAGGGTCATGAGGTAATCCATGTAGGAAGCTATACTCCTGAAATGGTAGATTTTCCGGATATCGCCGCAAAAGTGTGTCGATCAATTCTCGATGGCGAGGCCGAGCGGGGCATTATGGTATGTGGTACCGGAGTGGGTGCGGCAATCGCCTGCAACAAATACCCTGGCATCCGGGCGTCAGTCGTGCACGATATTTACACTGCACATCAGTGCGTAGAGCATGACAATGTTCAGGTCATGGCACTCGGCGGACAGATCGTCGGTGATATTGTTGCAAAAGAGCTGATTCAACTTTTCCTTGACGCCACATTCTCAGAGAGCGAAGAATTCCACATTCGTGTTGCCAAACTGGAAAAGCTTGATCAGATTCCACGTTCCGAATAAACGCTTAGACAAAAGAATACCATCCATCTCGCAGTTTCGGACATTGATTTTGGTCCGTCACCTCAGATGGATGGTGTTTTTATTCCATATGATAAAAATTTCTGCACAAAGATTTGTCATAATAGACCGTCTCTTTTTCGATAAATTCGCTCGTTTCTCCGTTGACACGAACAATACTGACCGCACAGTTTACCGGAACTCCCTCCTGCCAGAAATTCTCTGGATTTTCATAGATCTGATTTAAGATTCCCCTCATGGCACAGCCATGCGTGGAAACAAGAATCGTCTTATCCCGGTAGCTCTCCGTGTGAATCAGATCCTGGTAAAACTCCCCTGTACGCTTGCATACCTCCCGGATCGTCTCGCCTCCCGGAGCTCCCGGAAAGGAAAAAGGCTGCTCATAAAACAACCTGATCGTGCCGCTGACAGAGGAATACTTTGGATCCCGGACGCCAATTCCGTCCCACTCTCCCCAGTTGATCTCCCGGATTCTGGAGTCCCTAAGAACAGGGATCTTTCTGTCTCCAATCAAAATCCGAGCGGTCTCCAGGGCTCTGGAAAGGGGACTGGATATTGCCAGGTCAAAAGGAACGTCCTCCAATGCCCTGGCCGTGATCCGGGCGAGCTCCTTGCCATTTTTATTCAGAGGAGTATCGTGCTCCCCCTGCATCCGTCGCTCCTGGTTCCAGTCGGTCTCTCCATGTCTTACTATATATAGCAGCATTCCTTCATTCCTTTCTGCCGAATCACGCTCCCGCAGTCTCACACCGCCATTTTTCGTCCAATTCCTTGATCTTTTCTACCTTTCTCCCCGATGGGCAGGATGGATCAAATTCTGAATCCAGCCAGATGTCCACCAGCTTTTTGGCTACAGCCTCCCCTGTCACCAGTGCGCCAAAAGTAATAATTTGGGCGTCATTACTCTTGATAGCCCGCTCTGCCGAATACGGGTCTGTACACTGGGCCGCACGGATTCCCGGCACCTTATTTGCCACGATGGACATCCCAATTCCGGTCCCACATATGAGAATGCCCCGGTCATAGGTTCCGGCGGCAACTGCTTCCGCCACCTTCCAGGCAATATCCGGGTAATCTACCGGCTCCTCTGTATAGACGCCTGCGTCTGTCACCTCTGCTCCTCTCTCCTGAAGGTATCCTTTCAGTGTATTCTTTAATTTCAGACCATTGTGGTCCGCTCCTATCACAATTTTCATCTGTCTTCACCTTGTCTTAACATCTTCGCTGTTGTATGAACCAGTTCGCTGTACAAATCCGCATAAATACCGCAGCCTGTCGTAAACAGACCATTGACATCCGGAAGTGCAGCGATATCCAGGCTCCTTTCCATCGTAATTCCCCCGCCGTAGACGATGTAAGCCTGTTTTGCCATGTTGTGTCCGTACCGCTTTGCCAGAAACCCGCGGATTTTGTGGTGGACGCTCTGGATATGAGAAAGCCCCACCACATTCTTCTTCCCGATGCCCCATCTCGGCTCGTAAGCAAAAATGATGTGCGAAGCTTCGGCTTCTCCGACTCCGTCCAGCAACTCAGAAAGCTGGTTTTCGATAAAGCATCTCACCTCTTCATCGCTTCCCTCTTCTTCTTCACCCATACAGAGAAATGGGGTCAGGGAAAGACGAAGCGCCTGTTTTAGTTTCCGGTTCGCCATCTCATTATCTTCATGTAAATATTTTCTTCGTTCCTGATGGTTGATTTCCACATATTGACAACCGATCTCCAGAAGCATCTTCCCGGAAATTTCTCCCGTATAAGCTCCTTCATCCTCCCAGAACAAATCCTGACCTCCGATTTTAAGCGCACTTTCTTTAGAAAGCTTTCTGCAAATCTCCGGAATCGCCGGAAAAGAGGGGAAAATAACAACCGGGAATTCGTGGAATCCTTCCAGCCTCTTTTCCAGTTCTCTCGCGGTATCAATACTGTCCTGATATGTTTTTACCATTTTCCATCCGGAACCAACAATAAACTGTTTCATTCTGTTACCGCCTAACGATTCTTCATAAATTCTTCCGCCACCAGCATCGCCTGCTTCATGTTTGTTCCATCGGCTATGCCTTTTCCTGCAATATCAAAAGCCGTTCCATGATCCACGGACGTCCGTATAATCGGTAAACCGATTGTACAGTTGACACACTGGCTCATGAACTGAAGCTTTGCCGCAATATGTCCCTGATCATGATACATCGCCACCGCCGCGTCATATACGCCGTTCAGTGTTTTTCCAAACACAGAGTCCGGCGGAATCGGACCATCTACATCAATACCTTCCATTTTTGCCTCTTCAATGGCCGGACCGATCTCCCGGATCTCCTCATCTCCAAAAAGACCATGTTCGCCCGCATGCGGATTGAGACCTGCCACAGCAAGGTGCGGGTGCTCCATACCGGTCTGAATCATAGCCTGATTCAAAAGACGGATAACATCCAGAACTCTCTGTTTTGTCGCACGGTTACATGCCTCCCGCAAAGAACAATGTGTCGAAACATGCATTATCTTCAATGGTCCGTAGAACATCATAGCATAGGTCTTTGTCCCGGTCAGAGTCGCAAAGATTTCCGTGTGTCCATCGTAAAGGTGTCCACCCATGTGGAGAGCTTCCTTGTTCAGAGGAGCAGTAACTACCGCCGCGATTTTCCCGCTCATGGCGTCCCGTATGCTGCGCTCAATATATCGATAAGCTGCATCTCCGCATTTTGCGGACAGTTTGCCGATTTCGTATTCTGTCATCGCAAGACCACAACTGTCAATCACATTTACAGCATGTTCCACATAGTCTTCCGTCTCCTGGATATCTACAATTTTAAGTCCCAGATTCAGCATCCCATTGTAATACTCCAGAATATCCGCCGCGCCGTACACGACATACTGATGCTCATACACCTGCTCCTGGGCAAGCGCCTTCATAATGATCTCCGGGCCCACTCCGGCCGGATCTCCCATTGTAATACCAATGATACTCATGTTATCTGCTCTTCCTTTCTTTTAAGTATCGAATAGACTCTGCAATCGCATTTTCATCCCCGATGGACCCTCCTTTTACAACCAGAGGCAATCCCGGGTAATCTCCGTCGACTGTCTCCACAAGCGCGACAATCGGCAGTACCTCTTCTACCAGTCTGGCGCCATGGGCGTGATTTTTCTCCATAAAACTGATAGCTGTATCTCCACCTGTCAAAAAAACGCCGCAGACATTCGCCTGCTTCAGGATCATTGCCGAAAGCTCACCGAGACGCTCCTGGGTATAACGCGCCACATCGCCCCGTTTCATACCAAGTTTTTTTCCGGTATCCACGGAATCCAGATAATCCTCATGCTCCCTTGCCGAAACTACAATGACATTCTCGCCAAGCTTTAAGCCTTCTACCGCCTCGTCGGCGACCTTTGCCAGATTTCCGCCTTTTAAAAGTCCGGAAACATTCATTTCCACAATTCGTGCGCCCTGCTCTTTCGCTCTTCTAACCTGATTTCTTGACGTATCACTGATGCTGCCAACCAAAGACAGTACCGGATACTTCGGACACAGAGTATAGAAAAGAGCATTGGCCATTCCCGCTGATCCTACCCAGAGCACCTTTTTCTTCTTGCTTAGGATGAAACGTACGACCGTATCCATATCTTCATTGTTCAGAACGTCAAACGTGATCAGACCGGACCCATCGAGCTCCAGTTTTCCGCTGCGGATCTGAGCCAGCGTAAAATACTGCACCGGTTCTTCCATCTCCGTCTCCAGCAGCTTTTTCAGATTGTCCTCTTTCACCAGGCAGAGTGGATCCCGCATGATCTCCGTTTCACAGATCCGTATGCCATTCATCATCAGGATCCCATCCACCACCGTCCGGTTAGAGTCCGGATTGCCCGGATTGAATACCGTCAGATCCGGCTTAAGTACTTCTCTCGCCGCCATCAGCTCTGCCCTAATATTTCCACGGATCGTAGAATCGATTTTTTTGTAATAGTGGTCATAGTGGTATGTCTCCATATCCTGATAAATCTTTTTGACCTTCTCATACGCCTCTTCTGCCGGAATATTCCTCGACTCTGAGTCAATGACATAGGATTCATTGGGATCGATCCCATCCGTGTTAAACGCAATTCTGGCCTCAATCCCGTTTTTTGACATTTGGACTCCCGCGTCGCCTGCTCCGGTAAAATCATCGGCGATCATTAAAAATTTTTCCATGATATACCGCTCCTTTATGTTCGCCGTTATTTACCGGATGCTTTCTCCGCCTTTGCTTCCTTAGGGAACTTTGGACATCCGAACTTCTTAGCCCACCAGCTCACGATAAACGGAACGAGCAGTGCTGATAATACGGTGGAAGCCGCCACCTGAACCGTGGCCGTACCTACAAATTCCGCCCATGCCGGGTCGGCCGTACCGATAACTGCCGGAACCGCCACCGCATTTCCCGCGGTCGTCGCTACTGCCCAGGCCGCATATCCCGGACGTCTGCCGATAAAATGATCGCACAGATAGATGAACCCACCGCCGATAAAGATTGTGATCAGACCAAGAACAATACCAGATACCCCACCTTTAAGAACATTCGCAAGGTCGATACCTGCTCCAAGGGAGAATCCTGTGAATGGGATAATGGCATCTCCTACCGGTCCGAAGAATTCTGTCACTTTGTTATCCAGGTTGCCAAGAATCATACCGGCAATGATCGGAACCAGCGCCGCCACAAGGCTCATAATCGGAATATCAGCAAGTCCAGAAGCGCCAAGCGCTACCAGTGTCAGGAATGGACCGTCATTGATTGCCAGAATCGGCATACATGCACAGTCAATATCGTCCCCGTATGTCTGCATCAGTGCATAATAAACACTGCCGTTACTGTTTGTGACCGCACAGATGATTGCCATACTTGAGATGCCAAGAATACCTGCAGGGCCAAAGATACGGCCAACCAGAATACCTAAAATCGCACCGATCGCAAACTTCGCCACCAGGAGCAGCCCGCCCCGCTTTAAAACCGCGGGCATCTCTTTGAGCCTCAGTTTCGTACCCATACAAAATAGCAGAATTCCAAGGGCACAGTTACCGCCTGCACTGGAAAATGTCGCTGTCGTAATTCCACCGATCTGCAGAGCATCCGGGACAAAGGTGTTGACAAGGCATCCCAAAAACAGGGGAACAACCATCATACCCGCCGGCACTCTTCTCAAAAAATTCATAATCATATGTACACCAACCTCCTGTCTCTATCTTTCATGTACTGTCTCTACATTCCATTTTTTCTTCTGTTTTTCGTTTCTCTCTTCTTTTCTCCTTTCGGGACTTCCTTTCCTGATGGCCACTTGGATGAGAAAGTCCCCACAATCCCTCCTTCTGCATTGTGAAAATGTACAATTATTTTTTTCAAAACGCTGTCTTTATATTCACATTGTATATCCGATAATAGGATTTGCTAAGAATGAAAAATATTTGACTCTTACATAGATCGAAAAAACTTTCAGACAGGAACATGGGGAAAAATTTTTTAATATATTTTAGGGAGAGGTTTCCTTCCTTACAGGTATATAACTTAAAGCAAAAAAGCGGCATAAAGCCGCATAAAACAAAACCAAATTGTCAGACCTCTTCATCAGGGGACGTATCCCGGCGCATCGGAACACATCCCCGAAACCAAAAACAATCAGTGCCCTTCTTTATAGAGTTTGAGTACAGTTCCACCAAGTCTATAATCCATAATCAGCACATCAATAAGACCACCTTTCAAAGCGGCAAGTACTGCGTGTGCCTTTTCTTCGCCAGATGCAAGTGTAACTTTTATCGGAATCTTCCGGAATTGTTCCAGGCTGATGGAAATCGTTCTTTCTTTAAGCTCGGTATCACATTCATTGCCTTCCTTGTCCAGAAACCTAAGCGCGACGTCTCCAATCACATGGTGTTCTTTGAGCATAGCAACTTCATCCGGGGAGAGATAATAGGGTTTGGCAAGGATGGAAGTGACTTTGGGGTAAAACGCGCCTATCCCGTTGATCGCAATATCCACCTTATCAAACATATCCATGACCTGAGAGATACTTTTCTCTTTTTTGAGCATCTTAACCGTCTCGGCTGAGTTCATCAGCGTATCTGTCAGCAAAATATACTTTCTGCCGGAAAAAGCTTTTGCCATACGGGATACGAGTGTCCGGACGTCCCATTCTGTCACGCAGTTGCTTAAACTTCCATGTAAAGTGACGAAAGTAGTATTCGCTTTTTGTGCTGGATTGAGATAGTTAATCATCTGATAGACTGTACTCCCCCATGTGACTCCAAGTACATCATTTTCTTTGATGACTCTTTGCAGATATCTTGCCCCCTCCAGTGCGACAAGTTTTTTTACCATCTCCGGCTCCATAGCGGAATCGTCTTCATCCTCTCCCATATCAATTACCGGACTGATAATCACTTCTTTCAGGCCAAAGGCATTGCTGATTTCCTGTCCCAGATTCAGACACTCCACATAAGGATTCCGAATCACAAATTCGATGATCTTCTCATCCCTTGCCCGTTTCAGAAGTCTGGACACTGTTGTCACCGACACGTCCAGGTCTTTTGCGATCTGGTTCTGGGACCTGTCAAGGATATAGTACTGATATGCCGCCTTTAAAACCAAAAACACGGATTGATCATATTTATCTAGTTTCATCTTTTGTCTCCTTTCTGACGACCCAACCCTTTTGTATGTTCTCTCTATTATACGTTCTCTTCTTTAATATTGCAATCATTTTCAAACATGGGAGGTTTTTCCAGAAATTTATCAGATAAATCGTGTTCTTTACTTTTAACAACACAAAATGGATTGAAAATATTTTCGCTATTGAAATTATTCTCTCATTCAGATACATTGAACTCAGAAACAGTGTACACGGTCATTTCAGTGTAAGGAGGAAAACGATAATGAAACAAAACAGAATGTTCAGCGACCTGCTGAATCCGTTATACGAGGGATGTGATCTTGAAAATTTATGTGTAGCCACTTATCTTGTGGGGGCAGAAAAAGACGAAGGAATCGTCATCAAAGCACAGAGCATCGGTATTGAGCAGACAACCGGCTCCTGGGTGGATGTGCCGGCTGAAACGGATGAGGTGCGGTCAAAATATTGCTCTAAAGTAATCGGCATCTATGAAGTTCCTGCTTATGAAAATCAGACAAACGTCAATCTTGCAGTAGGTAAGGATGATCTGCGGTTCTATGTGATCCGGATCGGTTATCCGGTAGATAATATTCGGAATAATATCCCGCTTCTCATTGCTTCTATTACAGGAAATATTATGTCCATGCCGTATCTGAAACTTCTGGACATTGACTTTCCAGAGTCTTTTGTGAAAGATTTCCAGGGGCCGAAATTCGGAATCAATGGTATCCGTGACATCCTGCACGCTTACAACCGTCCGCTTCTCAACAATATGATTAAGCCATGTACCGGCTATACTCCGGATGTAGGAGAAAAGCTCTTCTACGAAGCGTCTGCGGGCGGTGTCGACATCATAAAGGATGATGAGCTGATCGGTGGAGATCGCGTATTTAACAAAATCGAAGATCGTGTCAAAGCAAACATGGCGGCAGCAAAACGTGCAGAAGAAATCAAGGGCGAACCGACTCTGTACGCATGTAATATTACCGATGATGTGACAAAACTGAAAGAAAATGCCATGAAAGTCATCAACAACGGCGGGAACTGTATCATGGTCGATGTTCACGGTGTAGGTTACTCCGCAGTCAGAGCACTGGCAGAAGATCCGGAAATCACCGTTCCAATCCTGGGCCATTCCTGTTTCAACGGGGCGTTTACCTCATCCCCTTACCAGGGCATGAGCTCAAAGGTTGTTGCCAAACTTGCCCGTCTTGCCGGATGTGATATCTATCTGACACAGCCACCTTATGGTAAATTTGACAATACATTTGACAACTATATTATCAACCTGATTACATCCAAGGCCAAAATGTACGATATCAAACCAATGCTTCCGTTTGTAGGAGGCGGTGTAGTACCAGGCCTGGTTCCGAAATTCCTTGATGATGCCGGAATTGACGTTTTGCTCGGCGTCGGCGCAGGTATCCATGCTCATCCTATGGGACCTCAGGCAGGCGCAAAGGCTTTCCGTGCCGCAATCGACGCCTGCATGAACGACGTCCCTCTTCGTGAAAAAGCAAAAGAATGTAAAGAGCTGGAGGTATCTCTCGAAAAATGGGGACTTTACGGCGAAGACCACTCCAAAAATCTTTACGCAATCTGATTATATAAAAGGCCATAACAACCCTCTTAAGGCAAGGAGCCGGCTTTGCTGTATCATGCAGCAAAGCCGGCTCCTTTTTATAACTCATTGATATTGGACGCACTTACAATCTGTTCCCAACGATTGAAGGAGTAAATCCGGTCTTCATCCGGCCAGAAACAGACTCTTTGCTCTTCCAGTTCCTCCAACTGCTTTTCCGGATGGGAAAGCCATGTCTCAATCCTCCTTGCGGCCGATTTCAGGCGACTTTTTACACCTCCCAGACGAATATCAATGACCTCATACCCCTGCGGCTTACATTCCGACATCCAGATCGTTTCCCGCATCTCCCACAACTCTTCCAGCACATGCAGACACTGCGGAATTCGTCTCTTGGTCCACTCACGCATCTTCTCCTGATTGTGTTGATCATAGTCAGCTTTAAGATCAAGCCCCATTTCCGCTTTCTCAGCAAGGAATACCGCCAGCCTCTGGTAATAGGTCAACAGATGCCTGGTCCATTCCGGCTGCGGTCTCTCAAGGCTCTTCTCCAGCTTCTTCGCAAGCTCCTCATAGTGCCTGCGAATCCCCTTCCCCCGAAACTGCCCATCAAAAATACCAAGCATCGGATCCTGGTAAAGCGCCAGTTTGGAAGGATTCGCTGATTTCAGATTGTAAGGATCCTGCGGCTGTAAATTGTCAAATTCATCCAGAAGCATCAGATCCTCGCTGTCAATTCCAAACAGCTCTTTCATCCGACCTTTCAGCATTTCTTGCGTTACTTCGTTTTCGTAGGCACACTCCGCAAAATATGTCAGAGAAAGAAGGCATGTCTCCATCGGAGTTTCGGCTCCGTCATCCTGCCAGAGCGTACAGAACCAGTCCCGCACTCCTTCTTCTTTCATAACTTTTGTTCCTTCTTTTGTCGTCTTCAAAGCTCTCGCATAATTGGGAGCAATCCCGTTCCACGTCCATCCACCGCCTGCAAAATACATCTGACCGGACAACTTTTTATGGAGCTGTACCATATTTCGGTATACATCCCCAGATGCGTTATAATAATCCCAATAGACAAGTGTCAGTCCCGGTTCCGGCTTGTCCTCTTCTTTCCACTCATAATCTTTCGGCACATGATAGTACCGTCCGTCCTCAGCGGCCAGCATAAAATACATGTCGCTCCAGATCATTGGTTCAAACTCATATTTCCTGCAGATCTCACAAACTCTGTCCAGATGCCGCTTCATAATTCCGGTACGATCCTGATATCCGTTTCGGCTCAGATAGTTCCCAAGACCAAGCTGGAATGCCTCATCCATCCCGATATGGATCCGTTTTCCGGTAAATAACGTCCGCACAGAACGAATCATGGCATCCAGAAACTCATATACCTCCGGCTCTCCCACCAGAAGAATATCAGAATTGTCCCTCATCTTTTCTGTGACCGGCCACCGCAGGTACGTCCGAAGATGCGCCAGCGTCTGAATACACGGTACCATTTCGATTCCAAATTTTTCCGCATACTGTTCCATCGCATGAATTTCTTCTTTCGTATACCTGCCTCGAAGAGCCCCAAAATGCGGATACTCCGGAATTTCATAGGTATCTTCTGTATAAAGCAACAAATCGTTCATTCCCAGAAGAGCCAGGTACTCAATATAGCGTTTTACAGTCTCCATTTTAAGCACGCCGTTCCGGGAACAGTCAAACATGACCCCCAGACGGTCTGTATATGCGGTCTGCGAACAGGAGAAGTCCCCTTTCCGCCCAAGTACGATACCGAGCGCCCGGTAATACTGAACTTCCTCGTGATAACAAATCTTTACGTTATTGCCGTATTTTAAGATCTGGATACCCGGAGTTTCTGAATATTCCGGATAAATCACGATTTCCGTTTCCGGCAAATTCTCAAAGTGTCTTAGCAGAATCTCCGAGGTTTCCTGCAATTTTGTATCCTTTACGATCAGTTTCATGTAATCCTCCTGTTATCCTTTCACTCCTCCAAGAGCAATTCCCTGTACGAACTGCTTCTGGAGGAAAATGTACAAAATAAACGGAAAAATAAATGTAATCAGTGATCCCGCCATGATCAGTCCGTAATTTACCGAATACTGGGTCTTCAATACGGAAAGTGCGACAGTCAATGTATATTTCTCCGTCTCTGTGGCCGCAATCAAAGGCCACAGAAAATCGTTCCATGCAGAAATAAAGGTGAACACAATCAATGTTATGACAACCGGTTTCAACAGCGGCATCACAATCTGAATGAAAATCCGGTATTCCGGACAGCCATCCACCTGCGCCGATTCAATCAGCTCGTCCGGGATGCCATTCATAAACTGCTTTACCAAAAATACTGAAAATGCCCCGATCATCGTGATAACAAGTGCGGTTCTCGTATTGAGAAGTCCCACGTTTTTCATAATGACAAACAGCGGAATCATCGTAACCTGCCCTGGAATCATCAACGAGATCATATAAATCTGGAAAATGAATTTCCGGCCTGGAAAAAGCTTTTTCTCAAATCCATATGCCGCCATACAGGATATTACCACATTCAGCGCACAGGAAGCAATGACTACAACCACGCTGTTTATAAATGCCTGTAAAAATCCACTGTTTTTAAAAATGTAGGCAAAGTTTTCCAGATTGGTAAAGTCCACCTCGTTTAGATGGAGCTTTAACGTCCTTGATTCCGTGAAGGACATTAAAAACATATAGATAAATGGGAACACCGCAATGACTGTAATCAGGATGGTACAAAACAGCCCAAAAATTCCAAGTGGCGTCCAGTGCTCGATTTTTTTTCCTTTACTTTTCTTCATGTGCCTGTCACCTCGCTGTCTCTTCTTTTTCTTTAAAGAATACATTTTCCACCACATTGATAATCAAAATAATGATCAGGAGCAGAATTGCCATTGCACAGGCATAACCCATACGATACTCTTTAAAGGCCGCATTGTAAATTCCCATTACGAGTGTTACTGTAGAACGCCCCGGTCCTCCGTTCGTCATTGTGTACGACAGATCAAACACCTGGAAGGACCAGATAATGCCCAACGTGATGACCAGATAATTGATCGGCTTGAGCATCGGCATTGTAATCTTAAAAAACTGTTGAATCGATGTCGCCCCATCTACACGGGCTGCCTCGTAAAGCTCCGGGGACAGCCCCATAATTCCCGCATAATAAATGACAAGAAAATACCCTACATTCTTCCAGATCGCCACAACACACACGCAGATTAACGCCGTCTTGGAACTTCCGAGCCAGTTCAGCCCATCAATCCCAAAAATGCCAAGAATGGAATTGACGATCCCTCCATCAGTTCCGAAAATGGTTCTCCAGATCGCACCTGCCGTAACCGACGATGCAATAACCGGAATAAACATAGCGCTTCTTAAAAAGTTTCCGACAATATTCTGCATCCGGTCTGCCAGAAACGCCGCGAAAACCAGAGCTAAAAATGTCTGGATCGGCACGGTCACAATTACATATACAAAGGTATTCTTCAGTGCGTCAATGATATACTTGTCAGAAAAGATTTTACTATAATTATCTACTCCGACAAAATCCGCTTTTGTCATAATATCGTAATCCGTAAAACTAAAATACGTTGACATAAAAATCGGGAGCAGACAAAAGCACACCATAAAAAAAAGACTTGGAAGAATATAGATGTATCCCTGAACCATTTCCCTTCTTCTTCTTTTCAAATGTCTCACCTCAATTATTCTATACGGACCGGCAGGAATACTCCCACCGGCCCATATTACATACTATATTATGTTGTTGCTTTATTCTGAAGCCAGATTTTCGTTATAGTAATCCTGGGCATTTTTCAGAACTTCCTCCGGTTTCATCTCTCCCATCATCATGGACTGAAGATTTTCATTGACTTTTGTCAACAGAGAAACCGCACTGTTAAATGGTGTAAGGGTCTTGAAGTTGTCATTCTCCGTAGTATACAATTCCTTAAACCGCTCGTCACCAGAGTACTCCTCGTCCTTTGTGATCGGAGGCTGTTCTGTGATCTGTTTGTGGAACTCAGACATCACGTCTGCACTTGACAAATGTTTAATTGCTTTCATTGCCAGGTCTTTATCCTCACACTTGTCAAACAAAACAAGGGAATCGGCAGCAAAAAATGTCTTCGCCTCCCCGTCCGGACCCGCAAGCGCTGTTGTCCAATCCCAGTCCACACCTTCCAGATTCAGACAGTTGCTTGTCGCAAGGATCATAAATCCTGTCTTTCCTGCTTCAAAGTCGATACGTGCGTCATCATTGGAAGTTGCGGACTCGTCAATAAAGTTATGTGTAAACCGAAGGTCGTATAGAAATTGCATTGCCTCCCGGCCTTCTTCCGTATCAATATTGACATTACCGTCCTCGTCCAGCAGTTCTCCACCGGCACTCCAGAAGAATGGAAGGAAGTTTTCATCTACATTTCCCCAAGCTCCACCAAGGGCCATATCAAAAGGCTTCACATCCGGACTTGTCTTCTGGATAGCCTGACACGCACTGACAAGCTCGTCCCATGTTGTCGGCATCTGGGTCACCCCTGCTTTTTCCAGGATCGCTTTGTTTCCGATCAAAATCCGCGCATTACCGGCAATAAATGGAAGCGCATATTGTTTGCCATCGATTGTTCCGTAGTCATAATAGATATAGTTGTCCTTTTCCTCATCATTAAAATAGGAGCCCATATCCGCAAGAAGATCTTTTGCAATATAATCCCCCATCATTTCCATAGACATATAGCCGATGTCCGGACCATTTCCGGATGTTACTCCAGACAGATATTTCTCCTCGTAATTGGACCAAGGAAGAATCTGAACATCAAAGTTACAATTTTCTTCTTTCTCCAGTGGTTCCAGTTGCTCCTCCCAGAATTCCTGATCTGATACTTCCGCATCCGTCCCTGCATAGGCCGGAAACCAGATTGAAATTGTCTTTTTTCCGCTATCCGAAGAAGATTCAGAGCTTCCACATCCTGCGAGCAGACCTGCGCACATTGCTGTCGCAACACATATCGCGCCTAATTTTTTCCATCGTTTTCTCATATAGCCTCCCTACCTTACTTGTTTCTTTTTCTTGTCTCAACTTCTGGCCAGATAACTATATTTTACCCCCCCCCGTATGTTTTTGTCAAGTTAGAGTAGAGAATTTGCATAATTATTTCTATTTTTATCAATTATTACCATGCATATTGCCAAAGGAACACTGTATGGCTTTCATCGAAAAAAAGATTCCGCATTTCAGGGATAACCTGTCCTGCGGAATCTTTTTTTGTTTGCTTACATATTGTCCCTCTCTTTTGAAAAGATCTGCGATATAGGAAACAGACTGTTTCCTATATCCTATGCACTAACCGAAGAACACGGTTATGAAGTGATACGGAAGAGCTATTGGGGCTACTGCTCCATGGGGTCTCACCCTTTCGGGCAAGGGTCTGGGTTTTCTCAATGTAAGGACTAAAAGATAGTAAAGCCTTTTGGGCTTTCTGAATTACATTTTAAGGTTATGGAGCAGTAACCTCAATAACTCTCCCGATGTCCCCTCAATCTTTTCAACTTGTAAACAAATCAGTCCATATTCAGTTTTTCTTCCTGTTAGATGTAAAGACCACCTGTTGATGAACTACTTACATCTGAGTTTGCGTAATGAACGCATTTGACACGATAGTAGTAGCCTTTAGGCACAGTCAGCGTTCTCGATGATGTAACTGCAACAGCATTATTTTTTGTGGCTGTCCAGGAAGTGTAATGCTCCCATGAACCGTTTACTTTCCTTTCCACATTTACATTAATGCTGACCTCCGAAACCACTTTCTGTGCTGAAGTTGTTCCCCCAGCAGCGATCTTTCCAGCGCCTACTTTGCTGATCTGAGAATATCCACTCTGGAGGTATACCCCTCTCGGCTGCACAGTGATGTACCCGATCTCAGCATCGTCTCCCTCTGCTGCATTGGCCCCTTGTCCGGATACGCCGAATACCAATAGCACGGCTACCATCATTGCCGTCGCTTTTGATAAAAAAGTTTTTCTTTTCATAGTTTTTTACTCCTCTATTATATAGACGCACGAGGCGACAAAATCTTTCGCTTTTTTTCAAAAAAAGTGAAGATTTTCCAAAATTTTTTCAAATTCGTTTTTTTCAATTACACCAGTAAGGAAATATGAAACATCCCCGTGCTGAAATTTCGCTGAAAATTCATGTTGATGTGAATTTTGTATTACATATTCTGTAATCTTAATTTCTACATTTTTAACCTTTAAACTATATTCATCCACTTCTTTATCTTCAATATCATAACCTGCTGAAGCATCTCGATATATCGGAATAATAGTATACGTAAGCAGATTTCCGTTTAAATCATAGTAAATATTGGCTGTCAATAATGTCTGATCAATCATTGAATCAACCATTTTCATCTTTTTAGGTTTATAATCCAATCGTACTGGATCAAAACCCAATTCATCTTTAATTTGTTGAAATACTTTTTCTTCAGCAATCTCTTCTTGTTGTGTTACATCCGCATCATCACTCTGAGCAGTTATATTGGTTGATTTTCTACCACCCAATATGCGATTCACTGTCTCCGCTACATATCCTTTGTCGCCGAAACTTGTAATTCCAAGTCCCAATACCGCAACAAGGGCCGCGACCAAAGCAACCATCGCCTTTTTCCGGCGTTTGCCAACATGGACTTTTCTTGTTGTTTTCCCTGTTTCGGCTTGGTTACTGTGCCTGCGTTCTTCTGCTCCTGCAGCAAGCTCCAGGGATTCCGGGACCAGCTCTTCGGATATCTCCTCTTTCTCTTTTTCTTCCCGACGTAGTTGGAATTCCCTTCCAAGGCGTAATGCTTCCTTGTCTGCCTCGGACAGATTATCGTAGGCCTCTTTTTGCCTCCGGATCTCTTCGGCCCTTCTCCAAATCGTACTTTTCATCTCCGGGGAAGGAACGCCTTCAGACAATTTCGGCTCCTGCTCCATCTCCCTTTTAATTTGCTCTGCTTCCTTCTCCAGCTCGTCCTGCACAAGCTTCTTAATCATATCATTCTCTGTTTTCATTTCTTCCCCCTTTTTTCGTGTTTTCTTCCCTCCGACTTGACCTTTATTTCAATTCTGTTTAATATAAATAATTATAAAGCATTTTCGGAGGCACACTATGAAACGTATTATTTTAACCGGCGGCGGTACGGCAGGTCATGTCACGCCAAATATTGCTTTACTGCCCCGCCTGAAAGAACTACAATATGATATTCATTATATTGGCTCTTATAATGGAATTGAAAAGGATCTGATCGAACCTTTCCATATCCCATACCACGGAATTTCTTCTGGCAAGCTGCGTCGCTATTTTAGTATGAAAAATTTCACAGATCCTTTCCGTGTATTAAAAGGTTTCCATGAGGCAAATCAGTTGATTAAGGCTTTAAAGCCTGATGTGATCTTTTCTAAGGGAGGTTTTGTCAGCGTTCCTGTGGTCATGGCCGGAAAACGGAATCACGTCCCAACAATCATTCACGAGTCCGACATCACACCGGGACTTGCGAACAAGCTCTCTATGCCATCAGCCACAAAGATCTGCTGCAATTTCCCGGAAACTTTGAAAAATCTTCCGGCTGACAAAGCGATTCTCACAGGTTCTCCAATCCGCCAGGAGCTTTTGACCGGCGACCGGGAAATGGCAAAGAAGTTCTGCCATTTTACTTCCGATAAGCCCGTCATCCTTGTGATTGGCGGAAGTCTTGGGGCTGCTGCGGTCAATCAGGCTGTGCGGAATATTCTTCCGGAACTTTTGGAAAGTTTTCAGATCATCCATCTCTGTGGAAAAGGGAAACTTGACGAGTCTCTGATTAACATCGAGGGCTACGCCCAGTTTGAATATATCCAAAAAGAGCTAAAAGATCTGTTTGCACTGTCCGACATCGTAATTTCCCGTGCCGGAGCCAATGCAATTTGCGAACTTCTGGCGCTCCGCAAGCCAAATATTCTGATTCCACTTCCGGCAAGTGCAAGCCGGGGGGATCAGATCCTCAATGCACGCTCTTTTGAGCGCCAGGGGTTCAGCATCGTCCTGGAAGAAGAGTCTATTACTAATGAGACACTTCTTGATGGCATCCACCGCCTGTATAAGAATCGGGATACATATAAAAAAGCAATGTCCGATTCCGGTATGCAGAATTCCATCGAGACCATTATCAACTTGATCGTCCAGGCTTCACAGAAATAATGTTCCTTTAAAACTCCTAAATTAAAAAATAGGTGTCAAATTGGCACCTGTTTTTTTATATTATTTCATTTCTCTGTAATCTGCCTCATATTTTGTTTTTATCCACTTTTTTGCTCTGAACAGCATCGACTGGAATGCTTCCAAGCGAATTCCCATCTCCTCCGCAATCTGTTTCTGCGGAATTTCCAGTGCGTAAGCACGAACCACCGCTTCATACCACTTGGAATTATGGCGGTACAGCTCTTCCAGCATGGTATTGGTAAACTCAATGTCTTTTCTTCGATGTTCCTGCATGAAAATCAATTCATCTGAACCAGGTGTTTCTTTTTCCAGACGCCCCGCCAGTTCGACATCACACATCGGTGTCTCCAATTTTGCCTTTCTCTTTCTGCTGTACACAAGTCTGCGGGCGGTGGTCAGCAACCACGCCTCTATGGCATCTTTATTCTGAATAGTTTCATAACTGATAAGTAATTGTATGAATGTAAGTTGGGTAATCTCCTCAGCATCCGTCTGATTTCCAGAGTAATACAGTGCCGTCCTCCAGACGGGATTCACATATTTGTCGTAGATATCATTAAATACTATTTCATCCATATGAGTTTTACATGCCCTTATCTTCTTGTTATTCTTTTTGCATTACTCTTCCCTGATCTTTGCTAAAATCTCTTCCTTCTGAGCATTATCAAGCTGTCCCATCTTCCAGCCAAGTCCCACCTTGTCGCCTTTGTATCTTGGAATCAAGTGCATATGGAAATGAAATACGGTCTGCCCCGCTGTCTCTTTGTTATTCTGTACGATGTTATACCCGTCGCATCCGAGAATCGGTGTGAGCTTCTTCACCATCTTCTTCGCAAGCACGAGTGTCTTTGCCGCAACTTCGTCGTCCAGCTCATACAGATCCGCATAGTGTTCTTTCGGCAGGATGAGTGCATGTCCCTTTGACGCAGGGCTTGCATCCAGAATTACACGAAAATCTTCATCCTCATAAAGCGTTGCGGTCGGGATCTCTCCGTTTGCAAGTTTGCAGAAAATACAATTATCGTCTCTCATTTCTTGAACTCCTTTACATTGATATTTGAATATTTAAGCCACCGGTGCTAAACTAGAAATCATCATCCGTTTAGAAAGGTGGGATATTCCTATGTCTCTTACATCCGATGAAATGCAGCGCCTTCAATCCTATGTCAGGCAAGATGCCGAAGCGTCTGCACTGTTTGAAAAACTGCTCCTGTCCTACGAAATGGAGCGGCATAAAATCTGCCACGAAATCCGAAATCCGCTGACTCTGCTTTCCAGTACCATTCAGCTCATAGAATCCCAGCACCCTGAGATGCGCTCTTTTGACTACTGGAATTCTTTGCGCGAAGATCTGGACTACATGATGGAGCTTTTGCAGGAATTTTCGCTTTACAATAACAGCAATGACCTGCGGCCGGAAACCTTTTCTTTCCGTAATTTTATGGAAAGACTGGTCCTCTCTTTTGCTGCGTCCTGTACCGCCTCTGACGTAGAGTTTACTTCCCGGCTCCAGGAAAATCTCCCCGTCATCACTGGAGATCCTGTGAAACTCCGGCAGGCCATACTGAATCTTCTTAAAAATGCCAGAGAATCCATCCATGGTCCCGGTTCCGTCCGCCTTGACGTATGGTCCAAATGCGATGAGCTTCACATCCGAATCGAAGACACCGGCTGCGGCATTACCAAAGGACAGATGGAAGAAATTTTCACACCATTTGTCACAACCAAATCTTCCGGAACAGGGCTTGGACTTCCTGTTGTGCAAAATATTATCCATGCCCATCACGGAACGGTCTCTGTAACCTCCATACCCAATCACGGAACTACTTTTGAAGTCCTGCTTCCGGTACATTGGGAGTCGCCTGATCATCCCCTGTAAAGGGTGGAGATACGGGACACGGCAACCGCCGGTGTCCCGTATTGAAAGTGTCTAAACCCTATATCCAAGCTATCTTTTCTCATCAGGTTTCTTCTTTTTCTACGTTTTTAGTCTATCGCAACAAGGCAACTCTTTCAATACTTTTTTCTGTATTCCACATTCCGTTGCCCGTTCATCAGTTTCTCTCTTGTTCCCTTAAAACCATGACTAAACAGATTTTTTATCAGTCCCCATCCACCGACTTTTTCCCTTATCACATCCCCGATCGGCCGATCCTCCAGTCTCCAGTCGTCGTAATGATTCTCACAAGAATCCTCCTCAGATTCTCCCTGCTCATCTTTTTCCCCATATTCATAATATTCTTCCTGGTATTCCCCCTCATCCTGATCTTCCAGATTACTACCCTCCTTCTGATGAGCCAGGATCTCCTCAATCACCTGACAGATCTGATAATTTTCCTGAATTGTCATCTTGTGGAGGGCATAGGAAATATAGATCCCGGAACGATCCTGGTAATCTGTCTCCCGCACGAAGAATTCAGCCAGCTCATGGAAACTCTCTAAAATCCCTTTTACATTAGGCGGGTAATAGCAAAAATAATACCGTCCTCCCTCCATAAAAATACTTCTCGGATCCAAGAGCAACTGATTAGGACTGAGGAGATAATCCCGCATCTCCTCCATAACAGCAAGCAGATCCTCAATGATAGCAATAATCATTTCATAGGTGACAGGGCCTTTCTGTGTAAGAAATTCCAAAGAATGTTTTCCCTGTATCTCGTATTCATACCGGCTTCTTCCGTTGACGCCCCTCCCCTTTACCAGTAAAAGCCCGGGGATCTGATTGTTTGTCAGCATTTTCATCTGATAATCCGCCTGGTAAAAGCGGTCAGATTCAATAATGAAATATGATGTATTCAGATCTCTCCGGTAGCCGATTTTCAGTTTTCTGGTATCACTGCGTCCTTTTGTTTCCGGATGCTCCGGATCCGGTCCTCCGGCTCGGTAAGCGCCGCCTTTGCCGACGCTGTAATTCTCAGTTTTTTCCTCGATGCTTGTGCTAAAATCGACACATACTCCTTGTGACATCTTATCTCTACCTCTGCTTTCCGGAACAGGATCATCTTTCCGGAAATCCTTTCTCTCCATAATTGTTTGACTTCTTCTTCCGAGAAAGGGGACTCCCGTTTCTGTTTTCTTCCGGCTATCACCGCTGTCTCATATGTCGTTCCGGTCAAAATATTTTTATCATGGTAATAAAACAGTGCCATGATGATGCCATAAACGATAAACAGCAGTGCCGATGCCAGAATAGCCGCCTCTACAGTAAAGTTCCCCTTCCATTTTTTCTCTACCATACAATTCCTCCCAGATATCCGGCTGTCAGAAAAGGGAGAAACGGAATCACTTCCTTGCGCCCTTTCTTCTTCAATACGACCTTCCCCAGACTCCAGATTCCGGCCGCCAAAAAGGAAAAACTCAATGCCGATACCAGTTTCCAGATCCCCAGGTACATTCCCAGCAGGAAAATCATCCAACTGTCCGCATACCCCAATGCCTCCTTCGTACACCTGCTCACAATGAGAAACCCAATACCTACAAACGCTCCCCAGATGTAGACCCAAGTGCCTTCCCCGATTCCAGCTATCCTTGCCGCTGCTGTCAGGGCGCTCCCCAGAAGCAGGAGCCACCGGGGCACGGCTCGGATCCGGATATCGTAGACTGAACATACCGCCTGAAACAAGAAAAAGATTGTATTCCAGATCTTTATTTCCCACACTTCGAACACGCTCCTTTCCCTGCTGTCTCCGAAATCGGAACTGCATAGATCTTTCGCTTCAGTCCGCCGCAGGACATGGACATATGATATTTGCTTCCGTAATTGGTAATGTAGACTCCCATGCCGCTCACTTTCTTTCCGCAAAGCTCACAGGGATAATACTTACCGCCCGACTCATTCCTCAGATCTTCCAGGCCGGAAACCGGAACCATATGGATTGACAGATCCAAATATGTACAGTGATAATCCTTGTGGTACACTGTCCCGGTCTCCGTCACATAGACGATGGTCTGTTCCGCCGATATCGGTATAGAAGATTCATAACCGCACCACCCTTTCACCCGCATCGTTTCTTCCTTCTCCACCTGAAATCTGCCAAATACTGGGATGGGAATTTCCATCTTGTACGATATGTTCAGATACAGGATCTGATTCAAAAGATCCACATAGGAGTTCCCGCAGTCAATACCGGAAGCTCCTCCCAGAATAAGACTTCTGTCCAGCCGTTCTATTCCGATTTCCTCCTGAATATCGGATTGTAGCTTTCCAGTATTTACAAACGGACTCAGATATGCATCTTTTGCATACATCTTTCCGGCATACTGCATCCCTACCCGAATATTGGTCTGTACTGCCATGATCTCAAACAGATACAAAAAGGCCAGCATCGCAAAGAGAAACATAGGGATCACAAAGGCCGCCTCCACTGTCATACTGCCACTTAGAAAGGAGGTAAAGACAGGCGCCTTTAAGGTACACTGCTGTTTTCGTAGGGAAAGCTGCTTCCATCTATGAAGCGAATCAGAATTTGTCTCCTTTCTATATGATATTTCTCGATCTGAAATTTCGTTGATTTTGGTTTGTAATTGGATTAAATCACCTGAGTTGTCACAAAAAGGCACCTTGCTTTACCTCCTTTCTGCTGTTACTTTTTGATTTGAATTATTGATATGCATAATACGTTGAAAACTGATATGTAATCCCTCTTCTGAGCTGACAGATACTTTGAATCCGCATCCGGGTAATGCAGGCATCCGCCTGAAAAAACGGACAGTTCAGACGCATTTTTAGATTCCACTCGAGCAGATCAAGCATCCGCATCCTCAATGTCTCTTTGGTTTCCAGTAAGGAGAGCATCTTCAGATAATCTTCATAGGAAAGGCCGCTTTCTCCCGCACTGCTGCTGCCGGAATCCTGCGTCGTTCCTAGCTTCAGCAGTCCGGACAGACTCAGCTTCCAAGTCTCCTTCGTCTTGACTGACGGAACTTTTCCGCCCGCAGTCAGTACCCGCAGATCCATAATACTCTCCCCATAAGCCCAAGCCATCAAGACACCCTGGGCGACCACCTCTGTAAGTCCTGGGTTTCCAAGCAAGGCGCTGACAATTCCAGCCAGCACTTTGGCCTCTGCCTTTTTTGTTTCATCTGTCTGAAGGTAAAGGAAGTTCGGAGCCATCCGAAATCTACGAATCTTATTGAGGACGATCTGCAGATTCTCCATGTCATTTTGCTTTCCTCCGATCAGATACTCCTGTTCATACTCCAGCGGACGGTCATCTTCCGCTTTCGTATAACTTTTAAAATGGTCTGGGATATAAGCAATCAGATACAGCTTTTCACTTGCATTTGCCTCCACTGACGGCAGATTCCCCTTTCCTTCCTGTCTCGTCCGTCCGGATACCCCCGCCATTCCTTCCACACTTTTCTGGGAAATAACACGGTCCCGTGGAAGTACTATTTCCGCCAGCACCCTATGCTTCAACTTTTGCAACACTCCCAGCGGATTTTCTATCTCCCCTTCGCTTCCCTCTCCAGACTCCTCCAAAGAGCCCCCGGATGCCAGCACTTCATCCATCTTCTTTTCATTTTCCTCTTCCCGCTTCTGGAAATCGATCGCTTTTTCTTCCTGTTCTTTTGCCTCATCCTCTCTTCCGATCAGATCCTGAATCATATCAATTCCATATAGGTTCTCCAGATAGCGGCAGACCTGATCCGCAAATTCCTGCCCCTCATTATCACTGAGGAAGCGGATTGCCTCGATCTGGTTCTCCCCCGCGATTGCCCCGAATACCGTCATCCGATCCAACACCCGGTCTTCGGTATAAGATCCGGTCTCATAGGAGCCATCGAGGCCAAATATATCATACTCCTCCAGAAGTTCCTTCTGATACTCCGCAAATACCGACTCTACTGAACGCTCCACATCAGCCCGCCGGATATTTTTGGACGTCTGGAGGGAAGTGCTTTCCAGTATGGCTGCGGCAAACGTCATCAAAATGAGAATCATAAGACTTGTCATCACAGTCATCTGGGCCTGCCAGGTTTCTACCCCGTCTGGGAAGCTTCTACTATATTTTTCCACTTTCACTTGTAATCTTACTGAAAATTGTCTGGACGAGCTCTGTGAGCTGTGCCTTAAAAATGATGACCAGCCCGATCAATACAACGAGAATCAAAATAATCTCCACCACACCAATTCCACTTTCGTCTTTCAGACATTCCTTTATCCGGTTCCAAATTCGTTTCATATTTACCCTCAACCAAAACATATTTCATCCTCCTCTTCTTCCCTGACGTTCTCTTTCTCCTGCGAAAGTTATCGTCAATATTTCCCTGTTTTCTCTTTCATCCTGCCGTCAGATTCCCGTGCTCCAGAAAGCTGGGACAATAACGATCACCAGTACTACCGCCAGCATCATAATCATGGGTACCAGAAGCTTTGTTCCAGTCTCTTCTCCTTTCCTCTTTGCTCTTGCCTTTCTATCCTCAAAAGCATGAATAGCCTCCAGACTTAGAAGCTCTGTAATTCCCCGTGTCCCCTTTCTCTGATTCTGGGACAGCAGAAGCCCCAGGCGCATATATTCCTGTGTCTGGCACCTTTTCCCGAAATTCTCATAGCTCTCTCCTTCGGGTACCCCGCCCTGCATTTCAAAACAGGTCCTTACCATCTCCTCGTAAGCCGGACGCTTTCCACACCGGTCTTTTCTTTCCTGATAGTTGTCCACAATCTTATACCATGCGCTTTTGACAGTCATTCCCGCTCCTATCAACAAGGAGAACTGCTCCAAAATCTCTGGGTAATCCTGCAAAAGCCGGTTTTTCCGAATCTTTAAGGCTTCACTTGCCTTCTGTCGCCCCCAGGCGGCCAGAAGGAGAAAGATCAGACCTCCCATTCCAAGCACCTGGTACCCGCTGATTGCTGTATCCCGCCCCCAAGTAACAGCATGGCCGGCGATCTCATCCGGAAGAGACAGCGCTGTCTCATCACGGCTCTTTTCGTTTTCCTCCTTCACCAGATGTTCCAGTGCTTCTATCACCTGCTCCGGGTTTTGAAGATCCGGCGGATAGAGCGTCACTGTTGTCTCCCATGTCTTCTGAGCCATCTGCTTCTGTCCATATTCAAAGCTCAGTACTGCCCGGAGATGTACTGTGGCTCCCTCCTCCGGTATTCCTTCTCTTAGAGTTCCATCCAGTCCCATGTGATCATAATTGTCCAGTGTCCATTGGATCGAGACCGGATAGCCCGGAATGGATGTGATAAGATCCAGATCCGTCGTCACATAGCTCCTTTTTTCATTGCTACCTAATATCTTTGCTTCCAGTTCTTCGGACACTTCCTTCAGGATCGCCGTGGCCTCCTCTTCTGTGTAACCTTGGTCGTCCACCCTGATCTGGACAGGAACTCTCTCACAAATACCGTCTACCGTGGCAAGTACTGTCTCGTTCCTGCTCCCACCTCCTTTTTCGTCCCGGCCAAGCTTGCCGTCTTTCACCGGACGTTCCTGTCCCGTCCAGATAAACACCGCCACGCTGAGGGTATTGACAAAGAAGAAAAAACAGATGCCTTTCCGGATTTTGCGCCGCTTTTCCCGGCTTTTTGTCCTCTTCTTTCCTGTCTTTATAAATAGAATCAATAGAATCAAATAGGCGACTCCTGTCACCGCAATCGCTTTTATATCCATTTCTTTTTCTTTACACCTCAATCCTTGTCATTTGAAACCCACTCCAGAAAGCTGCCAAATACAAAAGGAGACATCCTGTCATCACCGCTCTGCCCGCTATCCCCTGATAGAGCACCTCCATAAACTCTGGAAAACTTACCAACATATAGGCAATCATACCAAATGGGATCACCGCCATTACAAGAAACTCCATCTTCTTCGCCGCAATAACCGTCTCAATCTCCTTACTGAGCTCCTCCTTCTCCTGGATCTGAAACATTGTCTTTCGAATCACTTTTGCCATGTTTCCGCCGCTTTTCTTTACTGCTGCGATTACTGTAACAAAATTTCTGACATCTTCCTGGTCAACCCTCCATGAAAACTCCTCAAGAATCCGTTCCATGCTAAGATTCATCTTCATCTGACGGATCATATACTTCCATTCCCGGACTATCCGATCCTGTTCCCGATACATGATCCGCATTTCTTTCTCTGCTTCCAGCATAGCATTTTCCAGAGAATAACCGACATTTAGGGCGGCTGACACCGACTGCAGCGTGTCCAGAAACTGCCTTGTAAACTCCCGCTCTTTCTTTCGCAAGATCTCCTTTTCCCACACATACAGGAACATTCCGCCTACCGGGAGTAACAAAATCGGTGACACGGCGATAGAACGATAAAATAAAAGTGCTGTCAGCCCTGCCGCGCCGGCTGCCTCGATACCTCCCAAAAAATACTCTCCCTTTCTAATATCCTGCCGCCAACAGTTTTTCCTTTTTCTGCAGCTCTTCTTTTTTAACAAGACTTCCTCTCACCTTTCCGTGGCTGCTGCCTTTTTCCTGAAATTCATACAGCGTATTCATTTGGATTTCTCCCTTCTCGTATCCGGTAATCTCAATGATCTCCAGCACTTTGCGGGTTTTATCCCTCATTCTCCCAAGATGGATGATGATATCAATTCCGGAAGCGATCTGCCTTTGAACCGCCTCGATCGGAATCTCCATTCCCATAAGCACCATCGTCTCCAGACGCCCGATCATATCTTTCGGACTGTTGCCATGACCGGTGCTTAATGACCCGTCATGCCCGGTATTCATGGCCTGAAGCATATCGATAGTCTCCGCACTTCTCACTTCTCCGACGATCACCCGATCAGGGCGCATCCGGAGAGCTGTACGGATGAGCTCCCGAATATCAATCCGCCCCTCCCCCTCCATATTGGCATTGCGAGCCTCCAGCCGCACCAGATTCGGCAGTGACTGCAGCCGCAGTTCGGCATTATCCTCAATAGTAATGATCCGCTCATCCTCGGGTATGAACTGGGAGAGGGCATTTAGAAACGTCGTCTTCCCTGACCCGGTCCCACCGCTGATAAACATATTGTACTTTGCCTTCACAAGCATCTCCAGAAACTCGGCCGCTTCTCTGGAGATGCTGCCCCAGGCGATCAGGTGCTTCATCGTAATCCCCTCTTTGGGAAACTTTCGGATCGTGATAATCGGCCCATTGAGCGCCACCGGTAAAAGCACCAGGTTGACCCTGGATCCATCCGGTAATCTAGCGTCCACGATTGGTTCCGCCTCATTGACTGTCCGGTTACAGCCGGAGGCAATTTGCTGGGCGATGTCTTCCAGTTTCTTCCGGGATACAAATCTTTTTTCATACTGATAGATCTCTCCTTTCTTTTCCACAAAAATATTTTCCAGACCATTGATCATAATCTCTGTGATGGATTCATCTTCAAGAAGTTCCTGAAGGATGTCCAATTTTCGAAATGCATTGAACAGGTCCCTACCAAATTCCATCTTCATCCGGAGTGGAAGATAGATATCTTTGGCGTACTCTTCCAATACCTGATAAATCAATTCGACCAGTTCTCCATCTTCGATTTCCCTCGACAGATCCAGCTTTGCCATGATCTGATTCTGCAACATCTCCATATGCAGTGTTCTTTTCATACTGCAATGCCTTCTTTACACATATTTCCGGCTCTCCTTTCATTTCCGTCATCCTCGCCTTCTGGGAAAGCTTTTTGTATCCCATGAATTCCAGAACGTCGAAAAACTGATCCAGCTTCCCCTCCTCCTCCACACTTTCGATATAGGGGAGATACCAGACATCGCATATTTTTAAAATGTCAAACAATCCTTGAACGCTCTCGCTGACGTCCAGGATCAGGTTTTGATACGGTCCCTTTTTCAGAATCTGAAGGATCAAAGAATTCCAGTCCTCCCACGCTACCTCCTTCAAATCAAGACTCACAGGGATCGGATCGAGGACAGCCAGCCCATCCTCCTCTTTTACCATGGAGGCAAGACGAAGCCCAAGATGATTCTGTTCCTGACGGGAATAATAGAGAAGATCCGCAAGAGAAGCGCTCTTTCCCCCAAGCCGGATCTCCTTCCCGGGGTACTCCTGCATATTAAGATAGAGGGTCCCCTCTTCCCTGGAGAGCACATGGCCGAGGGCCTTTGCAAACCGGGTCTTACCAATCCGGTGAATGGGGGAATAGACGACAATCAGACGCCTGCCGCCCTTTCTCGGTACCAGGAACAGTCCTGCATTGTCTTGATCCAGGCACGTCTCCACAATCTGAGCAAAAATCCTTCGGACGGACTGATATTTATAGATAGGAATCTCCTCTTCCCCTACTTCCGTACCCTCCTGACTTGTCAGTACAAATCTTCTGGCGGCCCTGCTCATCTGCCTCTTCTCATAGGGAATCTCATCCCCGATCAGCAAAAGCTCCGCCCCCTGGAACTCTTCTAGTCTCTCCGCCTGTTCAAAAGAAGTACACACTTGAACCTGGAGATCCAGCTCTTCCCTGTCGGCAATCACATCCGCAAGCCGCAGGACATACAGCTCTTCTTCACTGCATATAATCATTTGTCTGTCCATGAATAACTATAGCCGATTCGGCTTTGACATAGATAAGCGCTTTCCCGACGCTTTCTCATAAATAGACTCCGGTTAGTCCGGATGAAACAAAAGAATTTGTTTGTGATTTGCATTATAGACTGATTGCTCTGTTTTGTCCAGTTGTTTTTTATAAATCTCCAATCTTTGTGAAACTCTTACAAAATTTTCCAGCACACAATTCCATAAAGGAGCGCAATCCCAGGCAGGCCAAGGATTCCACCTGTCAAAAAGGTAATAGGATTCAGCCCCACAGCAACCGAAATCTCCTGCGAATCCAGAAACTGATTCACAAAAAAGATGAGGGCCGCGCCCAAAATTGCACGCACAAGAAAGTTGACGACCATCTCGATTCCTCTCTCTTTCACTCTTCCGCCTCCCCTGTTTTTCTCTCCTTTTTCCATTCTATTCTGTCCAACTGGTATTTTATTCCTATTTTGGTACATACTATAACTATAACTTTAGGAAAGAAGGGATCGTATGCCAGATATCATACAACACTATTACGAATCAGACGTCTACCGCAGAGGCTCATACTCTGATCTCACCCATGAAATCGCACTGGTAAGAAAAGAAATCGAGGCGGCCGACAATCTCTTTCAGAATGCCTCCGATCCGGACTTGATCGACAGCTATATTTTCCAGGGAAACGCCGCCCGAAAACGATACAGTTTTCTCATCAAACAGGCCAAGCGTCTCTCTCCGTCCGTTTCCTGACAAAAAATCCTGCCGCAGCTTTTTCTGCTTCGGCAGGATTTTTGTCAGTATTCCTTTCCTCCAAGAAGTACCCGGATCGTGCTTTGTGCAATCGATTGATCCAGTGCCTGATAATCTTCCAGCATTTTCTCTTCTTTTTCTTGTTTCTCCATTTGCTCCCACCCCATGATACTGTTTGTTAATGCCTCCCAGAGAACAGTATCATTCAGACAATCATCCTTTTCCTTCTTCTGCTCTTTTTTCTGTCTTTCCAGAAAAAGCGTATGGTATGGGTTATAACGAAAATAGTATCCTCCCAGAGGATCCGCACAAAAGCAGTAACCTTGCTTTCTTAATTTGACCGCTCTTTCCGCTAACCTCTCCAATTTCTCCTGATAAAAAAGGACAGGGAACGGAATTCTTACGGCCTCCTGATAGAGAAGCGGATTGTTCGTCAAAACAAGGAATTTTTCATCTGTCACAATGTCTCACCTTCTTCAAATACCTTCTGCTCCTGAATATTTTCTGACAATGCGTCCAGCGCCAGATGAATCTGTTTCGCACGTTCCTGTTTTTCCTTCTCCTTTGTTAATTCTACGTGTCCTGTCGGGTGCGGAATGGAAACACCTTCTACCACACGGTTTGCGCCAACTGAAAGTGAAATTGGCGTAATGGTTGCAATGTGGACCGCAGGAATTCCTGCCCGGTCCAGTTCTTTTACAATCGTTGCCCCGCAACGTGTGTCTGTCCCTCATGTAGAAGTGAGAATGACGCCATCAACTTTTCCCTTAATCTCCTTTGCGATCTCCTGTCCGAACATAGCGGCCCTGTCAACCGGCATGGAATTTCCGACCGTGACATAAAAGTAAGGATACAGTTCTCCTATAGTTCCATCTTTCGCAAAATCTTCCAAAACATCAACCGGAAGAACACGATTCCCATTTTCCATTGCAAAAGAGGGATCAAATCCTCCATGAGCCACGTCAGCCGGCAATGTCCCGGCGTCCCCATATTCCTCCAATGTATAAGCTCGGTACTTCGTACACGCCAACGCTTCCATATGATCCGGATTTCCTTTCGGAACAATTCCCCCCGAAGTCATCACAGCGATCCGTGCTTTAGAAAGATTCCGTATCGCCGGACTTGGTACAATACGGTCAAACTTTGGCATTGGCAGCTCCGTCTCAAACGGCTCTTTTCTGACTTTTTTTAACATCATATCGACTGCCCTTACCGCTCCGCTTTTCTCTTTCCAGACCATTTTTCGAATTCCCCTTGGAAAATATCCCTCCTCCTTTGGGCTCCCAATTTCACAGTCTTTTACCAGCTTTTCAACAAAATCCCCAATTTTTTTCATGGTTTTTCTCATATCTCTGGCATTTGGCCCGGATGGAAATATGTAGCCATACAATCGAAACATCTCCATTCCCGGGTTCTCTTCATACATCGCCGATACCGCCGGAATACCCAGGTGCTGCTGCGCCAGTTTAAGCATATTTCCGCAGGCCATTCCATACCGTCCCGCATTAAAAGCCGGCCCTGCGATCAATAGATCCGGTTTCTCCTTCTCTAAGAATTGTCTTACTTCTTCCAAAACTTCTTCTGTATGCTCCGCAAAATAATTGTCCCCACAGATGATCGTAAAGGCAACCTCCAGTTCTTCTTCGCTGAATCTCTTCTGGAAAGCACCCGCAGCTCCAACCGCTCCTCTTTGTATCTCCGTCGGATGATCCGCTGCTTCTTCCCCTCCAATCTGCCCAAAAAACTGATTCAGGTAATAAACCGCTCGCATAGACATCCCCCTTTCTAATAAGTTTCCACGCCGAGGGGCATGATACCTAGATTGCTGATTGCATCCATAATAACAGTATATGTCGTCTCGATACTTCCATCTGGCTTCAGAGAATTTTCAAGCGCCCCGGAAAGTTGATTCATAGCCGAAGGAACGCCGATAACCCGATCCATAGGCGGCAGTGTAATGATCTCATTGGCATTACCTGCACTGACAACTGCGTCGGCTTCCTTCGTTACAATCGTAATCCCCTGTGCTGTTCCATCTTTACCACAATTTTCATGTGCCAGAAGTACGGTGGAAATCCCTTCCTGCTCCAGCCGCCTGCATATCAGCATCAGATCACTTTCCGGGTTTCCTCCTCCTTCCTCCGATATGATCACACCGTCCAGCCCAAGGAGAGCACAAAGATTAGCGATTCCCAAAGCACACCGTTCCTTTTCTTCCAGTACCGGACTGATCGGGGATACAATCACCCCGCAAAAATCCAGTTCTTTTCCATGCCTTTCATATAATTCTTTCAAGACAGGATTATTCAGATGGTCATAGGTTGTATTTTTATCACATGCGGTCACACAATTCCCTGATACCACTGCTCCATCCATCAATTCATTTGGATGAAGAATACATGGGTGAACCGTCCTGATATTGTTTCCGTACAAATAGTTGTCATGGAGCAGTCCTTGGGCAAGCAAAAGATATACATATCCTATTCTAGGCTTTGAAGAATCATGGGAATCTAACTCCCATGTCTCTATCAAATCTGCTTTGGAATCTCTAACACAAGACGCAAGATATTCCGCAGCCTTCAATCCTGCCATTCTGATTTCCCTCTCATGCTCCGCATGAGTCAGGTCGTCTGTCGGGTCTGCGGAGAGTACTACATTGCATGTCTTACTATATATGGTATACTTTGCTCCAGGCCCACTCATATCAATGAGCCCTTCCTGGTAAAATACAATTTGCCCCGTTGTAACAACATTGCATCCGTCAAGCACAACCGTCGCCCCTGTGCCACAGCAATCACAGGGAGCCAGAATTCCCGGGAAGAACTTTCCACTTTCTACCTTTACCCGTGGCTCAATTACATCTTTGACAGGTATAATTCTGACCGATTCTCCCGGTCTCGCAATATCGACAGAATAATTCCGGAGACGTTCTGAGGCCACTGCTTTTAACAACTCCGATTTTTTTATCGTCAAAACACCGTTTGCATATGCGGTCGCATTTCCAAATTGAACATCGCGGATTTTAAATCTCCTTAGTTCTAAAGAATAAGATTTCATAGATGTCTCCTTTCCTTCTTTTTGTTCAGCAAAAATGTTCAACAATAATGTTTGTATATTTACACTACCATCTTTTTTAGAAAACAGCAAGTGGATTTATAGATTTTTTTATATTTTCTTTTGTAATTATTGACTTTATCTATTTTTTTGTTTATATTTATTGTACAAAAATGTTCAACAAAAGAGGTTTAAATTTATGAAAAAAGATACAACTAAATCAGCAGAACAAATAGTATTTGAAAAAGTTAAAAGCGCTTTATATAAACGGCGTCTTGCTCCTGGAACTGCTTTGACCGAGCAGAGTCTTTGCGATGCTTTAGGTGTCGGAAGAACTCCTGTCCGAAGCGCTCTGAAACGGTTGGCACAGGATGGATATGTAGAAATCGTTCCCAATAAAGGCGCCTATGTGACACATGGAGGCCCAGAACAGATTTCTCAGCTTTATGACGTCCGTATTCCGCTGGAACTTCTCGCAGTAAAAGTAACTATGGACTCTTACACTGATGAAGATTTTCAGTTTCTTACGTCCTGTATTGAAAAAGAAAAACTGGCCTTTGAGGGGAAAAATCTGGAAGCTTACCTCAAGACCATCGAGGATTTTCATATGTACATCATCCGAAAAAGTCAAAATCCTTATCTGGAACAGGCATATAAAGTCGTGTTCCAGAAAATTCTGGTCTATCTGGCACTATACGACCGCTTTTATCTGGGTACAAAGAAAAAACTTCATTCTATCCCGACTCACACCCGGATTATAGACGCAATCAGGAATAAGAATTTGAAAAAGCTGGAAAAATTACTGGTGGAACAGCAAAAAGTCACCATTGATGAATTTGACTTCAGCGGATGTTATGGTGCAAATATCGGCCTTGCGCTTCTTGACTGATTTCGAGTTTTTGTTTTGCAGGTTATCTCATGTAAAACAAAGGAGGATTTCCATGAAAGAAAAAGGTTCACGGAAAGTCAATTTCCCGGAAGCTATTATTTTATTGGTCATTGTTGTCTTTATTATGATCTGGACTACCTTAATCGGTCAGATTCCTACCGCAGTAGGGCTTGTATATTGCGCGGCCTTATGCGGAATTTACGGCAAAATACTCGGGCATACGTGGGATGAAATGTTCAAAAATATCCTTCATGTAGTCCATGGGGCCCTGCCGGCAATCTTTCTGCTTTTACTCGTGGGCTTTATCAGTGCATCCTGGATTGGTAGCGGGACGATTCCCTATATGATTTATCTCGGATTGGAATTAATGCATCCAACCATTTATTTGTTTTCCGCTTTCTTGCTTTGTGCGATCGCTTCTATTGTAACGGGTTCAAGCTGGGCGATTGTCTCGTCACTTGGTATTGCACTGATCGGCATTGCCTCCGGCCTTGGTGTTCCGCTTCCGATTGCGGCCGGCGCCATCGTATCCGGATGTTTTCTCGGAGACAAATGGTCTCCATTGTCAGATACGCCAAATCTGGCCGCGGCAACAAACCGGCGTGATATTGTCCAGATTTTTACCAGTATGATTCCAACCTCGGGAATCGGCGCAATCATTGCGGCGGCAGCGTTTCTTATATTGGGATTTTTTCTTCCGCACAGCGCGAATACGGATACCAGCGGAATCGAAATATTAAAATCCGGATTACAGGACAGTTTTTCTTTTAATATCTTCCTTCTGCTACCGGTAATTCTGGTATTTATTCTGGCCGCACGGAAAGTCGCGATTATGCCTGTTCTTGCTGGCGGTGTTGCTATCGCTTCTATCGAAGCTCTCCTTTTTCAGAAAATGTCCCTGGTTGATCTTTCCTCCGCCATGTGGAATGGATATGTCGCTGATACCGGAAATGAAATTTTGGATTCCCTCTTGTCACGAGGCGGCGTCATGTCCGTAGCCGAATTGATTATGCTGTTATTCGCAGCCTTAACGTTTGCCGGCATTATTGAAAAAATCGGAGTACTGGACGCAATTATGGAAAAACTTCTTTCTATTATCCATAATCGCCCTGTTTTAATTTTTTCAACCATCTTGACCACCATATTGACCGTACTTCTCAGCTCCAGTGTTTATGTGTCGATTATTCTGAATGGTAAAATGTATGAAAAGGCATACAATAAGCTGGAACTTGACAATATTGTTTTGGCCCGCACCACATTAGAATCCAGTGTCTATCTGGGAGGTATGATCCCGTGGAGCGGCGGGGCTATGCTCGTAATCAGTAGTCTAAACGTCGCGGCCTGGTCCTATGTCCCTTGGGTATTTGGCTTTTATGCCGGCCTTCTAATGACAATCATCTGGGGGTTTACCGGACATTTTTCAGCAAAGCCGCTCCCTGACACTCTTTCTGATGAGGAAACATAAGGGTAGGCCCTCCTATATATCTTTATAATTCATATAAGGAAACAGGCGCTGTGAGCAACTCACAACGCCTGTTTACCTTCTATAATGTAATTGTAATTTCCCGTTCTGTCCGGTGATACTGATAATACCGGACCCCGGCTGAATCCATCATCCGCTTGGAAGCGATCACCGACGCGGTGTCGTCATATTTGTCACTGTCATAGATCACTTCCTTGATCCCTGCCTGTATAATGGCCTTGGCACATTCGTTGCACGGGAAAAGCGAAACATAGATCTTGGCCCCTTTCAGGCTTCCCCCGCCATAATTCAAAATGGCGTTCAGCTCACTGTGAACCGCATACACATATTTGGTCTCAAGCGGGTCGTCTCCCTCTCTCGCCCATGGGTATTCATCGTCGGAGCAGCCGTTCGGCAGTCCATTATATCCCATGGAAAGAATCTTATTGTCCTGGCTGACAATGCAGCACCCCACCTGAGTGTTCGGATCCTTGGAACGCATCCCCGACAACATCGCAATCCCCATAAAGTATTCATCCCAGGACAGATAGTCCTGCCTCTTTCCGTTCATCCCATCACCCCCTCTTATTTGGTGCCAAAGATGCGGTCTCCCGCGTCCCCAAGTCCCGGTACAATATATCCGTGTTCGTTCAGTTTCTCATCTAGGGCTCCTGCATAGATATCCACATCCGGATGATCCTTGGAAAGCTTCTCCAGTCCCTCCGGTGCGGCCAGAATACAGAGGAACGTCATGTTCTTGACGCCCTTTTGCTTCAGCATGGCAAGCGCCTCGGAGCTGGATCCTCCAGTAGCAAGCATCGGATCTACGACAAACACTTCCCGCTTGTCACAGTCAGACGGAAGCTTACAGTAATACTCCACCGGCATCAGGGTGTCCGGATCCCGGTAAAGTCCGATGTGCCCGATCTTTGCGGCCGGGATCATCTTGAGAATTCCCTCTACCATGCCAAGTCCGGCACGAAGAATCGGCACAACAGCCAGCTTTCTCCCTGCCAACTCCTTGCCCGTCATCTTACAAAGCGGAGTCTCAATCTCCACATCCGCAAGCTTCAGCTCTCTCGTCGCCTCATAGCACATCAGCATGGCGATCTCCTCAATCATCTCTCTGAACTCCTTCGTCCCTACTTCTTTCCGGCGGATATAATCGATCTTATGCCGTACAAGCGGGTGATCCATTATATGTACTCTTCCCATTTTTCCTTTGCCTCCGTATTCAGCTTTCTGGCCAGTTTTCTCATATAAATTTCCAGTTCCAGGTATCCTGCCTCATATTCCTCCAGGGACTTCCCGTACATGGATTCTACTTCTTTCTCCTCATCAATATACTCATTGAGGGTAAAAATATTCGGATGAAATCCGTATTCAGTAATGATCTTTCTCTTCTGTGCTTTCTCCATTGTAAGAATCAGTGTGTCCGGCGTGATATCCTTCTCCTCAAAAGCAAGCGCCTCGTGTTCGGATATATCTACCTCATTTCTCCGCATAATCTCTTCCGCCTTAGGATTCATTGGTTCCGGGAAAAGTACGATCATGCCCCGGGACTCAATATCATACTCCTGGAGAAGTGTCTGTCTCTGGAACAGCCGCTCTGCCATCGGGCCGCGGCAGTTGTCATCCTTGCTGACAAAGATAATCCTGCGGTATGTCTGGAGCTTTAAAATCTCCGAGGCCGGAATCCTTTTGTGTCCCGCCGCTTTTAACAGACGGTTCATAATCGCCGCATCAATGGCCTCGCCGAAAAATCCTTCGCTGTAAATAATATCAACGCCCTCTTCATCAAACTCCCGGAGGATTCCATACAGATTTTTCGTAATTGTCCTCCGATTCTCCCGGCTTCCGATACTCTTCACTGTCCCATAAGTGTACTGGCTCATTGTCTCCGCCGTAGCAATGATTCCAATCCGGTATGGTTCGCCATTTTCCTTCCGTCCAAACACTGCCTTATCATATGCGAGCTGTTTGATCGCAAGTACTGTATCAGACGGGGACCCCTCAATCAAAATCATCTGTGCTTTGGGTGCGTAATGGCGGTACTTCATCCCCGGCGCCTTTGGCGCCTGAGGGCTGTTCTCTGAAAGGAGCGTCCGGTCAGTCTCCACCTCACCGATCACTTCTTCCAACATCTCTTTTGTCACCGCACCCGGCCGCAGAATCATCGGCGGTGTGCTCGTCATGTCCACAATCGTCGATTCTACCCCAATATTGACATTACCCCCATCAAGGATCATATCAATCTTTCCGTCCAGATCCTCCGCCACATGCTGTGCTGTTGTCGGACTCGGCCGCCCCGATGTATTGGCGCTTGGCGCGGACACATAGCCGCCGCCTCTAAGGATCAGCTCCAGCGCGATTGGATCATCCGGCATCCGCACAGCCACAGTATCCAGTCCTCCTGTCGTCCCGTACGGTACTCTTGCGTTTTTCTTTAAAATCAAGGTAAGCGGACCCGGCCAAAACCGGTCTGTCAGTGCCTTCGTCTCCTCCGGGAGCTCCTCCACAATCTCCTCCAGCGCGCTTTTCTCCGCAATATGTACAATCAACGGATTGTCAGAGGGTCTGCCTTTAGCCGTATACGTTTTTCTCGCCGCCTCCTCGTCAAGCGCATTTGCCCCCAGGCCGTAAACGGTCTCCGTCGGGAATGCGACCAGGCCGCCCTGCTTGATGATCTGTCCCGCTTCCTCCATAATTGCTTCATCGATTTGCATTCTGTCAATTTTTTCTATTTTCGTTTTCATGCCATCTATTATAGCATACTCATTCCTATTTCGAAACCCTCTGCCTCAGTCATTCTCTGAACCCGCTGATCTCAGACATTCTTCAATTCCGTCCGCAATCGCTTTTGCCAGCGTCTCCTGGTAAGATTCTTCCGCAAGTCTGGTAGCTTCCTCCTGGTTGCTCAAAAAGCCGCACTCGATAATCATCGTCGGAACTTCCGTCCGCCGCAGCAAATAATAGGTATCATTCCCTTTGATCGGACGGTTTTTTATTCCCTCAAGATTTTCTATCTGTTTCTGTACCGTATTTGCCATTTCCTCTCCCTCTTTGGAGTGTTTGAAGTAAAAAATCTGGGATCCACTGACATCCGGGGAGGGATAGCTGTTCTGGTGAATACTGACCGCAAGTGCAGGTGCCGTCTCATTAATCAGTTCTACCCTTCGTTTTAAGTCCTGCACTTGCTTATTATCTGCATCTTCATCATAGAGTCCTTTATCCTCCTCACGTGTCATCAGCACCGAAATGCCACGGGACTCCAGTTCCTCCTGCAGCTTCTTCGCAATCTGCAGATTAATGTCCTTTTCTAATGCGTCATTTACTCCTACTTTTCCAGGATCCTTCCCGCCGTGTCCGGCGTCAATTACCACATCCGCCTGCCCGGTTTTTACCTCCCCCTGCGTCACAATACTCTCCACCTTCCGGATTCCGATCAATACCAGCACCAGAAAAAGAAGTGCAAGTATCCATCTCACCTTATCACCCATACAGAAACTCCCCTGTACTTCCATGCTCTTAAAAAAATATATGAGTACTGCTTGTACGATATATCTGCCTTTCCCAGGTTCCTAGGCGGTTCACGCAAACACACTTCTTTAAAAAGTAACAAGCGCCGCCCTGGAAGGACTTCCCACCGGGCGGCACGCTTCTCTCCCTGTACTACCGCACAGAGAAATCTGTATTTAGTTGTATCCTCGTTATCCTTTGATGTACTGGGCAATCAGCTCCCAGATACCGTCCTTTTCGAATCCGATCTTCCATTCAGCCGCTCCGGCGAGATCATACTCCTTCATCACCTTGAGCTTGGCCTCCAGGGAAGACTCGTCTTCAAGCCAGATTTTGTACGTGTTTCCGTCCGCATTCCATTCTGCATAGTTCTGCTGTGTCGTCTCATCCCAGGTTGGGGTAACGCCCGCGCCTGATACGGCTTTCTCCGCATCCGGCATACCGATCGCCTGACTCGTCAGGCCCTCGGACGACTCGATCCACAGCCTTGTAAAGAGCGGAAGTCCGTTGATCACTTTTTCCTTCGGTACTTCTTTGAGTGTCTCCGTGATACCTTCTTTTACAAAATCAATAGATGCGACAGATCCGGCTTCCTCTGAACCGGCAAAATGCTCGTCATATCCCATAATAATCACGTAATCCGCCACAACACCCTGTTCTTCCCGGTTATAATGGCTTGTGAATCCAGGCACATAGTTGTCCACCGAAAGAACCAGGCCGTTCTTACGGCACTCGACGGATAATTCCCTCACAAACTGAATATAATGATCGCTCATCTCTTCTGTGATCTGCTCAAAATCCACATTGATACCATCCAGACCTGTATTGAGCGCCTGAGTAATAAGCTGGCTTATCATATTCGCACGGCTCTGTGTATTACTCAATACTGCGAGCGTGTCGACCTGGTTAGTGAAATTATCAATCAATCCCCATACTTCCAGCCCTGCCTGGTGTGCCGTGTTGACATAATCGCTGTCTGCCAGGGAGGAAAGATTCCCGCTTGTGTCCTGAATAGAGAACCATGTCGGGGAAATGGTGGTAAGTCCGGACGTTCCCTCGATAACGGACGCTATATTTGCGTTGGCCGCCTGACTTGTCACCTGGTGCCATGCCAGGTTGATCTTATAGTCCTTATGGATGCTGGTGTACTCCGGTTCATCGTACTCAGACTTTCGCACCTGTGCCTCAGCTTTTCCAAGTGCATCTGCCTTGGCATAACCGATGTAGCCGTCGCTTGTCCTGACCTTCACCCAGTCTCCAGCCTCCTCGATCACTACCACGTCATCTGACTTTTTAATCTCAGTCAACACCGGGCTCTTTACGCCTCCCAAGATGCGGACTTCCGTATTCTTTTTCACCTGGGCATGGTTTTCGTCCTTGTTCGTCACGACCACCGCCCTGTCCGGATTTTCGTAAACATCCAGAGTCATGTCTGTAAATTCCTTTACAAAATCCAGTGCAAGATAGACGGTATCATTTTCCATTTTTACAATTTCATAGTCTCTGACCTGCGTCCCGTTCCCGGAACTAAACTCGCTTGCTCTCGCCGGTATACTAAGCGTCTGATCCGGTAAGGTATAAAGCAGTTTGTTTTCATTGGAGTCCCAATAAAATCTCTGATTCACATAATCGTGTACAGAATCGAAATCCAGATAAATCTGGCTTCCTTCTTTCATGCTCTTTACTTCAGGAATTTGGTTGTCGATCGTCATCCCCACCTGGTTGGTGGCATTAATACCAAAATACTCATTTTTATCAGCCTTTTCCTTCGACGGGCCATATCTGATCCATAATACGATTCCTGCCGCGACAGCCAAGATAAGTAAGAGCAGAAGAAGAACCAGGATGCGCTTTCTTCTCTTTCTGCGCTTTCGGATACGGCGCCTCATTTCCATTTCTTTCCTGCGTCTGAGTTCCTGATTACGGCGTCTTGGATCCTGCTGCTGTGCCGGTTTTACATTGCGTCTGTCCGGCCGTTCATCCGGTCTCCTCTTGCCTCGTCTTTCATCCATGTCCATACCTCCTGTATACGCTCACATTATATCAAGATTTCCTCTGCACGTCATTAAAAATTTTGATATTTTCGACTCCGTTCGCTGTAACTTCTGCGTAGAGGGGGGTCATCGCATGTTCATTTTTTATCCGATAGTTTTACAAACCTGACTTCTTTTACCTTTCCTTCCTCATCCGCCACGTAATCCCTCATATAAGTGAGATTTTCCTTCACGGCGTATTCGGACGCGATCTGAAGCGGACTGGCCGGATGTCCATTTATCTTCATCCGGACGCCCATCCGTTCATATTCCGAGAGTTCTGCAAACAGACGCCTGCATTCCTCGTCTTCTATGACGTCGCTCTCTCTACCATTTCCCATTTTTCTTTCCTGTAACCCGAAACATAAACTCTGAAAAACCATTTCAGTATGACTGCGGCCGGAGTATCTCCCTGTGAAGTGCATCAATTACTGATTGTGATATATTATTTATGATACCCCATATGCTGAAAAAGGTAGCATTGTTCCCGTTATTTTTCAAAATTTTATATCTTAGAAATCTGTCATTGAGTGTCTTTTGTGTGATTTTAATGAATATAACCTGAGAATAATTGTGATATGCTCTATTTTGACTCTATCGAACTGGCACAGATATGCTTTTCGCAAGAAAATCATGGCCGACACTGCATCTAATTCGATGCGGAACATGCTGACCGAAAATAGATCCTGTAAATATCCCCTCCTTTGCCTGTAAACGCAGTCATTCGGGAATACTACCTCTTGACCTGTTATTATACTCCTGTTTCCCTTAATTGCAAGTATTTTTTTCTAAAATTTATTTACATAATTTTATTTTTTGTTTATACTACTATTGAGTTCGTATAAGATTATTTACAGGTAGGAAGTGATGATATGAAAATTGAAAAGATCAATGAAAATCAAATCCGTTGTACCCTGACACGTGCCGATCTGGAGGACAGACACTTAAAGATCAGCGAGCTTGCCTACGGTACCGAAAAGGCGAAATCACTTTTCCACGATATGATGCAGCAGGCTGCTTTCGAGTTCGGATTCGAGGCTGACGATATCCCGCTTATGATCGAGGCGATCCCATCCTCGTCGGATTCCATCGTGCTCATCATCACAAAGGTAGAAGATCCGGAGGAGCTGGACACCCGGTTTTCCAAGTTCGCTCCTTCCCCGTTTGATGATACAGATACAGCCAGGAAGTCCCTCCCAGACAAGCTGGAGGGCGCAGAGGATTTTCTGCAGCTTCTCAACAAGGTGAAAGAAGCAGTGGCAGAGATGCCTGGAAAGCTCGTCCGGACCGAGTCGTCCGTCGGGACTGCCATCCGTCTTTTTTCGTTCGGCTCTCTTGACCGAGTACTTGACGCAGCGCATCTCCTCTCACCTATGTATCATGGGGTCAATACCCTTTATAAAGATCCGTCTGACGGATTCTTTGTTCTGGCACTCACACAGTCCAGCCATACGAAGAGTGATTTCAGCAAAATCTGCAACATGCTGACAGAATATGGTATTCTGGAGAAGAGTACTCCAGCGTCTCTTGCTTACCTGGAAGAGCACTGTGAGACGATCTATACTCAGACAGCCATCCAGCATCTTGCCAAACTTTAAATCAGACAAAAACACCGTCCGCAGGACTTACTCACCTGCGGACGGTGTTCTTTTCTATCTTTTATTCGTTTGCTTTTAAGAAAGCGTTGATCTTTTCTACTAATAACTCAGCGTCAATGCCATGCACCATGGCAGCCTCTTCCAGAGATTCCATCTGGGAAGCCGGACATCCAAGACAGTGCATTCCGATTTCCATAAGAATTGGAGCTACTTCCGGATGTGTATTAACAACTTCGCCGATCGTCGTAGTTTTCTCTACCTGATAAGCCATTTTAAATTCCTCCTTATTTACTTGGATTTACGTAATCCTTATTATAATACCATTTTTTCTAATTCGCAACCCAAAAGGTGCGCTTCTTCTACGAAATGTGTAACTATTCACCCATAAAACTCAGGTTCCCAGCTAAATTGCCACATAAAATTGTCAGAATTTTCTATATTTTATTTCTCCCACACCCCATCGTTTGATTATGGGAATGTCAACCTTTTTTTCCGGTTTTTTCGACAAAAAATTAATTTTATTGCATCTCCACAAAACATTCGTTCTTTTAAAAGGCAGAAGTTATCCCCACAATTCACAAGTTTTTATGTGGATAATGGGGATAACTTCGGAAAACAACGCTATTTTACCCTTTTTTTGCAATTTTGATGTGGAAAACGATTTTTACCGCGTTTTCCATTTTTTTACAATATATTACAAATTTGTGCATTTTGCCTATTCGCAATTTTTTTCTCTTTTGGCCTGTTTAGAAGATTCTTCTTACTGTCACAATACTTGTATAGGTAGCAGGAGAAATTCCAATCCCATGCGCCGGATCCTGGGCGTTGACAATCTGTCCATTTCCAGAATAAATACCTACATGGCCATTATAGCAAATGATATCTCCCGGCTGTGCCTCCGAATAGGATACTGCGTATCCCGCACTTCTCTGTGCTGAGGATGTTCTTGGAAGAGATACACCAAAGTGTGCATAGACCGACTGCACGAATCCGGAACAGTCCGCTCCGTTTGTGAGGCTCGTCCCTCCCCAGACATAAGGGTTGCCAATAAATTGGCATGCGTAATCCACCACAGCCTGTCTTTGTGCCTGCTTTCTCTCCGCCTCTTCCCGTGCCCGCTGTTCTGCCTCAGCCTGTAGTCTTGAAGCCTCCTCTTCCTTCGTTTCCCCATAGGAAAAAGTTACTTCCGTACCGTTTTTCAAGGCTTCGGCCTCCATTTGGCGGATCTTCTGCTGTGCGCTTTTCATCTCCATCAGATTTTCCGACCTCACAAATCCGGTTACATTACCAGAACGGATTGCTGTCCATTCTCCCACCGGGCCCTCCAGTGTAACGACATTCCCCGGATAAAGCTTTCCTGTCCAGTCACTGTCATCGGATGTACTGCTTCTGACATATAAATAATCAGAAGAAAGATTAACAAAACCGGTGTTCTCGTATTTTCCGTTCTGCTCTTTTACGATGAAATCCTCGTTGTCTCTCTCTTCTACTATAATGGAAGTATCTTCCTCTTCTGTATTCTGTACCGGTGTAAATAGTCCGCTTGTCCGCAGCACGTCATTTGTGGTTGGAAATGTTATGTTTTCTGTCTGACATACGGCAGTTTCTGCCTGTTCCAAACTATCCGACGCCTTAGCGTGTAGCCCGTTTGTCCCCAGCAGTCCGGCCGTCATGGCGATTACCAGTCCTTTTTTAAAACTCATATGCATAACCTGAATCCTCCTTCTTCTATAGTTATGTATATTTTCTTTCGTAATTATTACATATTTGTTACAAATATTACGTTTTGTATTCTAACATATTTCATTTCTTTGTCAAGAAGGTTTTCCCTTCGGGCACGGATTCTTTTTGATTTCTTCTTGACAAACTTCGAGTTTTTTTTTACTATAAATATAGTAATTGTTATTATTATTAAATGAAGGGAGGGGTTCCGTTGACAGCATTAAAGTACAGCAGGCAGCGCGAATCAATTAAGGACTACCTGATGCATACAAATGCACATCCTACTGCCGATATGGTTTATCTCCATGTAAAAGAGCAGTTTCCAAATATCAGCCTTGGAACCGTGTACCGGAATCTGAATCTTCTCTCCGATATGGGCGAGATTATTAAAATACCGACTCCGGACGGCGCGGACCGTTTTGATGGACGTACTGTCCCGCACTATCATTTCTTTTGCACCGAGTGTGGATGCATGAAAGATATGAATATGGAATGTATAAGGCAAATCAACCAGATCGCCAATGAATCCTTTGACGGGATCATCGAATCACACAGCATTACCTTTTACGGGAAATGCAGCAGGTGCCTTCACAGTCATTCCGAAGCGGCTGCGATGTAAACACGACGCAAATATGAACAATTTATAAATTCCAAAATAGGAATTGACAAGCATCGGCAAAAGTGCTATATTGATATCAGTAATTATTACTGTTTTCAAACAAACTAAGGATTAGAAAGAAAAGGAGATATGTATTATGAAAAAATGGGTATGTACAGTATGTGGTTATGTTTATGAAGGAGAAAATCCGCCGGCAGAATGTCCGCAGTGCCATGTTCCTGCTGAGAAGTTCCAGGAGATGGCTGGAGAGAGAACATGGGCTGCTGAGCATGTTGTAGGTGTTGCTCAGGGCGTCAGCGAAGATATTATTGCTGATTTAAGAGCAAACTTTGAAGGTGAGTGCTCCGAAGTAGGTATGTACCTTGCAATGGCAAGAGTTGCCCATAGAGAAGGATATCCGGAGATCGGATTATACTGGGAGAAAGCAGCATGGGAAGAAGCAGAGCACGCTGCAAAATTCGCTGAATTATTAGGTGAAGTCGTTACAGACAGCACAAAGAAAAACCTCGAAATGCGAGTTGAGGCTGAAAACGGTGCTACAGCAGGTAAATTCGACCTTGCAAAGCGTGCGAAAGCAGCAAACCTCGATGCGATCCATGACACGGTTCACGAGATGGCAAGAGATGAGGCTCGCCACGGAAGAGCATTTGAAGGACTCCTTAAGAGATACTTCGGCTAAGATATACCTAATTGTTATATTTCATGGGACGGTTCTTTAGAATCGTCCCGAAATCAGTCATTGAAGGAGGAAAAAGATGTCTAAATACGAAGGAACAAAAACAGAACAGAACCTGATGACCGCATTCGCAGGAGAATCTCAGGCAAGAAATAAGTATACATTCTATGCTTCTCAGGCAAGAAAGGCCGGATATGTACAGATTGCGAATATCTTTGAAGAGACAGCAAATCAGGAGAAAGAGCACGCTAAAATGTGGTTCAAAGAATTCCACGGAATCGGCGATGTAGCAGACAACCTGAAAGACGCTGCTGCTGGAGAGAACTACGAGTGGACAGACATGTACAAGACCATGGCTGAGGAAGCAAAGGCAGAGGGATTCGATGAACTTGCCGCTAAGTTCGAGCTTGTAGCAGAGGTTGAGGCTTCCCACGAGAAACGCTACAACAAGATTCTGGCTACATTTGAAGCAGGCAATACATTCAAAGGCGACGCTCCTCTTGGTTGGAAATGTAACAACTGCGGATATATTTACGAAGGCGAAGAGGCTCCGGAAGTATGTCCGGTATGTGCTCATCCGAGAGCTTACTTTGAAAGAAAAGTAGAGAACTATTAAAATTACCCATAGAATAAAACTGCCCTCTTTCCCGGATCTATACAGCAGATCCTGGAAGGAGGGCATTCTTTTACATTATTTTCTGATAGATCTGTTTCACTGGCACATACAGCAGGCTTACTGCCACAGCCATAAATACTGCATTGAATATCGTAGCCGGAATAGAAGCTGTGGAGGCTGCCACTGCAGCGCCAATGCCGCTTCCGGTAACGACGAGCCCGACAATTCCCATAGCCCATTCAATCAGAATATTCAGTATCGCATAGAGAATACTACAGATTACCACTCCTTTGTACTCTTTCTTACGGTCACCTCCCGCACGTCTCTGGAACCAGGCGAACAGCGCTCCCACCAAAAGACACTTGACAATCGTCTCCACAAATACCTGCGGAATCGATTGGACATATCCATTCAGCAGGTCAAAGATCAGCAAACCAGCCGTCCCTGTGACCGCGCCTTTTTTTCCTCCCTGGAGAAGCATCCCCATCACTACAAATACATGTCCAAAATGAATAAACGGCGTCCCGACCACAGCCGGAACCGGAATTCGAAATGCCTGAATTCCCAGAAAGGTGACAGCGGTAAAAAATGCCATACTGACTAAGGTTTTGATTTTCTGATCTTTCATCTCTATACCGCCTTCGTCCGTTTCGTTTCTTTCATAAGCATACCGCTCCTTAGAAGTACTGGGCGAAGCACGTTATAAAGAACTCCGGCTAGGACTACAGATACGATCGCATTGATCAGTGTCGCCGCACCGTTGATTTTAGCAAGTGTCTCCGCCATCTGCTGCGGCTGCCCTAAAATGTACTGTTTATAGAAATAACCGAAAATCGGATCCGCAAAAACATTGAATCCCAGTCCTGCGACACATGCCAGAACACTCCACTTCATCACGTATTTCTTATCCGTACTTTCATTGATTTTTGCGACACGGTGCGCTACAAGTCCAACAATCAGTCCGATGGCAAATTTCAAGATAAAGGTCTTCGGCGCCCCTACAATATAGATTGGATCCAAAAGATCTCCAATCGTCATTCCGATTGCTCCGGCAAGTCCGCCGTAGCCGCCACCAAGAATCAGCGCCGCCAGCGCACAAAAAGCATTCCCTGCGTGAATGGACGTCGCATCTCCTCCCGGCACCGGAATCTTAATCTGCAATACAAAAGCCACATAACTTAACGCTGCAAATATGGCGGTCTGTGCAAGTTTTACTGTTAATCGATGTCTTTGATTCATCATTCATCCCTCTCTTCCTGTTTCTTGCCCTATCTTATCACCGAACTGGATTTATTAAAATATCCAGTTTTATCATTTTTAACCAGTCCAGTATGCCCCGTTCTTTTTTTAAGAAATTTACTATTGATTTTTGGGAATAACGGATATAATATTAGCATATAGATTATATAGTTTTAAAAACTACATGTTGTTCTATGAATATGTTTTCAGAGGGAGGCAAGACTATGAACAGACATAACAAACATCTCAAAGATCCAGGAAGTGCAATTACTCATTTTATCGGTATGCTGATGGCTATTTTTGCGGCAGTCCCGCTGCTGATTAAAGCCGCAAGGGAGCCAGATCATATTTACCTTATCTCATTAACCATTTATGCGCTCAGTCTGATTTTACTGTATGCGGCAAGCACCACTTATCATACTTTTGACTTATCGGAGAAGGCCAATACGATTTTAAAAAAAATTGACCACATGATGATTTTTATTCTGATTGCTGGAAGCTACACCCCGATCTGCCTGATTACACTGAAAGGCCGAACCGGAGTCATCCTCCTTTCCCTTGTATGGGGAATTGCGCTTGTGGGCATTATCCTGAAAGCATTCTGGGTATTCTGTCCGAAATGGGTATCCTCCATTCTCTACATTGGAATGGGCTGGACCTGTGTCCTCGCTTTCACCCAGATTTTAAATGCTCTCTCACCGGCAGCGTTTGGCTGGCTTCTGGCAGGCGGTATCATCTACACGATCGGCGGCATCATCTATGCATTGAAGCTCCCAATCTTCAATAACCGCCATAAAAACTTCGGTTCTCACGAGATCTTCCACCTCTTCGTGATGGGCGGAAGCATGTGCCACTTCATTGTAATGTACGCCTTTGTACTTTAAAAGGCCACGCCTCTGCGTGACCTTTTCCCGGTCCGATTCCTGTCAGGCCGGGTTTTCTTTTTGATATCCTATTTCATGTCTTGTCTGGCTTTCTTTTTGATACTCCTGGTAATTCTCGATCAATTCTTCTTTGCGTTTCCGGGGAAGACGCTTGATCTGATACTCCCGCCGCATCGCCTCTTCCCTGGAAGCAAATACTTCGTAGTACTGCAGAGCCACCGGACGCCTGGTCTTCGTATATTTTGCCCCTTTCCCCTCATTGTGGGCTTTCAAACGTTTTTTCAGATCGTTGGTCCACCCGGTATAAAAAGTACCGTCGCTGCATTTTAAAATATAAGTAAAATTTTTCTCTTCCTTCTGTTTTTTCATGTTTCCTCCTAGAAAGGTGCGTATGCTCCCCCCTGATAACGCTTCAAGAGAATCAGTGCCGCCACGGACGCACAGACCTCTCCGATCGGGAAAGACGCCCAGACTCCTGCAGGTCCCCAGACAGCGGACAATGCCACAGCACACGGGATCGTAATGATAAACTGTCTGAGAAGTGAAATCAGAAGCGAATGTTTGCCCTCTCCAAGAGATTCAAACACTCCCGAATAAATGACTCCGATGGTGGATACCAGAAATCCCAGACTGATCAGCCGGAGTGCCAGAATCCCCGCTTTCAAAAGCGATTCTTCCGCATCAAACAGCGCAAAGATCTGCCCCGGTATCGCAAGGGACAACACTGTACCGATCAACATAATACACCCTGCTGAAAGCAAACTGTAACGGATAATGCTTTTTACTCTCTCTTTCTCTCCTGCTCCGTAATTGTAACCAACCAGCGGACGCATCCCCTGAACAATTCCGTTCGCCGGCATATAGATAAAAGTCTGAAGTTTAAAATAAACACCCAGGACCGCAACATATACATCAGAAAAGCCTCCCAAAATCCTGTTCAGAATACTGACGAGGATGGATGGCAGGGTCATCATAATACTGGACGGGATTCCCACACTGTAAATCTGAAGAATCATACTTTTTTCAAACTTAAGATATTTCGGATGAATCTCTACCGCAAACCGACGTCTTTTGTAAACAACGATGTAGAGCAGAAATGCTGTAATCTGACCGATTACCGTTGCATAGGCGGCGCCCTTCACCCCCATAGCCGGACAGCCCAGAAGTCCGAAAATCATAATCGGATCCAGGATAATATTAATGATCGCCCCTGTGGCCAACAAGATCATCGTGATCTTCATTTCCCCGATTCCTTGGAAAATCTTCTCAAAAGCAATCTGAAGCAGACACCCAAAAGACAGACAGAGGACAATATAAGTATAATCGCATGCCAAATCCACGATGCCATCATTTTTCGTAAACATAGCAAGAAACGGCCTTGTCACAAAGATACCAAGAAGCACAAACAGGATGCAGTGAATCACTGTCAGTGCCATTCCGATTGTCGCCGCCTGATTCGCCCTTTCCTTTCTCCCTGCGCCCAGGTGAATGGCTATGGCAGAACTGATCCCCACTCCAATTCCAACGGCTACGGATGTTACCACATTTTGCAGCGGATACGCAAGGGAAACCGCTGTCAGTGCATCCGTTCCAAGCCTCGACACATAAATACTGTCGACGATATTATACAATGACTGGATTAGCATGGAAATCATCATCGGCACTGACATCGACATTAAAAGAGGAAACACCTTTCCCGTTTTCATAAAATCGTTTGTCTTTTCCATCTCATCTCTCCTTACTCTTTCATGTCCCAAGAACAGAAAAAAGATCATATGCCTGTTTAATGCTGAAACAGGAAAACCATATGATCTTCATTTCACATTTATTTTTACTTGGATATGGTAGCACATTTTGTTCGCTGTTGTCAAACAGATTTTGAGAGACGCCCGTCATTATACGCCCGGAACTGTTCGCCTTCTTGTATCTATTTTCTTTACATTGCTTCTTCTCATTGCAGAAATCCGGAATAGTATTGCCGATAAAACTAATGCTAAAATCTGGACAGCAAATGCAAGGACGAGACTTTCCGTCAAACCCGCCACCAAAAAACCTAATGCCGCAATTCCTCCGGAAAAAATTGCGTACGGCATCTGTGAAACAACATGATCCACATGCCGGCATTGAGCGCCTGCACTCGATAGGATGGTTGTATCTGAAATTGGGGAACAATGATCCCCAAAAACTGATCCTGACAGCACCGCGCCCAGACAGCAGTATATCATTTCAGTCGGCATATTCAGGGACTGTGTGATCTGTACACTGATCGGCAGCATGATTCCAAACACACCCCAGGAAAAACCAGTTGCCAATGCCATTACCCCCGACAAAAGAAATAACAGAAACGGAAGAAATACCGCCGGTACTGCATATTTTACGATCAGTCCTGAAAGAAAGGTTCCCGCTTCCAATGCAGAGATCATATCGATCAACACCCACGCAAACAGAAGTGCGCTTGTCGCCCCCGCCACTGCCCGGATACCTTCCGCAGCCACCATGACCGGATGCTTCCCGTGAAGCTTAAAGTAACGGATACCACAATAAATACATGCCGCCACACATCCCAGGAGCAAAGACAGATAGGTAGACGCATTTTCCAGAATACGGAAAATATCAAAACTCCCGGATGCGATAAGTCCCGTCAGAAACATCATACAAAAACTGATTCCTGCCAGCAAAACAATCGGCACCACCAGATCAGATGCTTTTTCTTCTCCCTCTTTTTGTACCATTGTCTCGGCATGTCTTATGGCTCTCTCCTGACGGTAAATTGACGCCACATCCTTCATTTTTCCGACATTGATATTAAACCATGCGCTCAGTCCAACTACGCTCAGTGCAAAAATAGCGTAAAAATTGTAAGGGATCGTATGGATAAACTGATTAAGTGGGGCTGCCGTACGAGGCAGTAAAACCGCAAACAATGCAATAATATACGCTCCCCAGCTTGACAACGGACAAATCGAACATACCGGAGCACTTGTTGAGTCAATCAGATAAGCCAGTTTTTCCCTGGATACCTTGTAACGATCTGTCAGCCCTCTTGATACTTCCCCTACTGTAAGGGCATTAAAATAATCATCGATAAAGATGAGGATACCTAAAATTACCGCCATCATCTGCGCCATTCCCGCACTTTTAACCCGCTTTTGTGCCCAACGTGCGAATCCTGCCGCACCGCCATTTTTTTCAATAAATGCCGTTACCATTCCAAGACCAAGAATAAATAAAATCAGCAGAATATTGTCCGTATTTACAACTCCATCCTCATAAAAAATGCCTACTGCTTCCTCCACAATATTTTTCAATGCTGGAAGAAGTTGAAAATTCTCAATCATAAGGGCACTAATGACAATTCCTGAAAAGATGGAAAGAATAATCTTCTTTGTAGCAATTACCATAACAATAACAAGCACCGGGGGAATCAGCGCATATACACTTCCAATCATAATTCCATTTACCGCCTTTCTATGCCTTCTTCCGATTTACCGGCAGCTCTCTTTTAGAAGCATATGTCCGCCCCTGATAACACAGCCGCTCTCCAAAATCCGGTCTGCTTCACCTGTCACCAGCGGCCGTACAAATCGTTTGACCTGTTCGCTGATATAGGAAGATGCCGTCCGGTAATAAATACTGGGAGTATGATCCACACAATAGTGAACCACGCCCTCTTCCACATAGAGGGGACATTCATATGTAGTCGGATGGGAAGTTTCCACTGCCCCCGCCTTGTCGCAGCTTACATCAATCAGAAGCGCCTCTTTTTTCGCATGGCACAATGTCTCTTTATCTATAATATGGTCCTTTCGTTTCGGATCCCATAATACTGCATTGACAAGAATATCGAATTCTCCAATATCCATTCGTAATTTTTCTTCCTGGTTTCTGCCATAGACAATTACTTCGGCGCCATCCTGAGTCAGTGCTTTCACTGCTCCCAAAGCCGCGTTTCCCTTTCCAATCACTGCGGCACGTTTTCCGGCCGGAAGCATTCCATAGCATTGGCAGGCATGCCTGACCGCTGATTCTCCGGCAAGTACATTATTTTTATAGAATACCTGCATCCCTTCTTCCATCATTTCTTCCCAGGCATATACTTCGAACTTCTTTCTCAGAAGAATTGTTTTTACCTCTTCACATACATGTGGATGCACCCATCCGAAAAGAGTGCGCCCCTCTTTCAGTTCTCCGAGATATTCTGCGTCTCCCACTTTCGGATCACACACGATATCACAGGTTCTTAGAATCTCTTCCCTGGCGGCTGTATGTGCGCCGTTTGCCTGATATTCTTTATCATCAATTCCAAACTCCTTCCCATATCCGGTCTCAAAGACCAGATAATCCGCAAAATCCTTGAGATCATCCATATCATCAGGAAGAAGCGCAATTCGCCGTTCATTTTCCTTTTCGCTTTTCACAAATCCCATTTTTTTCATAAGGCAATGCTCCCGTTTTTATGATTTGCATTAGTTATAACACTTCGTCTGCAGAATACAACCACCTTAATCGTTTTTTAACAGATATCAAATCATTCTTAATCCCCCTCTAATAGTCCAAAAGCAACTCTTCACATCCACACCAGAAGAGAACCGAAACAACAAGCAGTCCTGGATTACCATGCGGGACGAGGATTCCAGGATGATATATGTAAAAATATGGAATTTGTGCAAAAGCCAACTTACAAGACTGGATAAAGAAATATAATGATCATAATGAATTGATTTGGAGATTGAAAAAATCACATTGTCTTTTAGAGTTTTTTCTACGCCGCTCTAAACATCCCATATTCTTTCGGCACATGTAATACTCCATTGAAAGTTTGCCGCATCAAAATATTCTTAATGTCCTGCTTTGGGACATTCCACAGCAGCGCCATGCTGGACAACGAATAAATATATTCGACCATATCATTTACATTTGTTACTGCCAGCGAATCCATATATTCTAACTTTTCAACCTTTGAGAAAAATTTACTTAATATTTTGCCTCCATTTTGAAGTGTGAAATTTTTGTTTGTGCTCTCTTCCATACCATACCCAGAAAACAACTTGGAGAGATATTCCATAATCCAACTTTGTTCGTTGAATACTTTTCGTGAATAGCTATTCTTGTATTTAGGTTTGTTTCCGTTGCATATTGCTGTTTAACGATATCCGCATGATTCAAATTACTCATTGTCACACGCCTCCACTTATTGGTTTATTCCCACACAAATTATAACTCCCAGAAAAAGCCGACGCAAGATGAATGTCTTCTCATTCCCTTACGCCGGCATCTTCTACTATCTTTTCTTTTTGACGGTACAGCTTGTTCCTGTCTTTCCCTCTACTCACTCAAAAACTGAAGTGGGTCAATCGGCTGTCCGTCTTTACGGAATTCAAAATAGAGATTGCATCCTTCCACGCTGTAGTATCTGGTTGGCTCTGCCAGATAGCCAAGCACAGTCTTCGCCTCCACGCTGTCCCCGGTCTTTACCTGGACATTTTGGAGCTGTCCATAGATCGCTTCATAGCCGTTTCCCATATCTACGGTAACAGTTGTACCTTCCTGCGGAGTCCTGTCTATAGACTTGACAATACCTTTTCCCGCAGAGATTACCTGATCATTGACCGCACCACCGATAATCAGTGCCGGGTTATATTTATACTCTTCCAGTGTTGAAAAATACACGGTCTTGTCCATACTGTAATTCATCAGTACCGCTCCGCTTACCGGCCAGATCAGCTTGTCCCCTTCGCTGAAATTAATCTCATTTCCGCCGCCTGCTGTCTCCTGAGAATCCATTCCGCCATTTTCCGGCGTCTGGGATCCCGTTCCGTTCTCTGTGGCTGTTCCAGTATCTGTCCCGTCCTGCGTGGAAAGACCATCATTTTGACCAGACTGTGTATCGTCCCCGGATGTTCCCGTGCCAGAGGACGCCGGATCCTGCGTCTCTTCGTTCAGGCCGTTCTCTGGCAATCCCGAGAGCCCCTCGCCTGTCAGATCATCTGTAGACTCGTTGATCACATCGCCCGCATCCGCGCTCTGATATTCTTCCAGCTCCTTCTGACTTTCCTCTTCAATCTTAGCCATCTCATTTTTGACGTTACTTTTGTATTGCTGAAATGTATAGACACCCGTTAGAACGACTGCCACCGCCATACAGACTGCCATCCCGATTTTTGCTCCCCGCCGTTTTTTAGGAGCGCGCTTGTTGTTGTTCATCTTCATCACCTCTGGCATTATCTTTGCCAGAAACAAAGAAGCTTATTCTGTGTTGTCCAAAATTTCCGCAACTTCTTTTAAAACAGTACCCTCAAAAAAATATTCTAAAATTTCTTTATAGCTTTTACCCTCTTTTGCAAGTTCTTCAGCCATATTCTGGCTCAATCCGAGACCGTGACCAATCCCTTGCGTGATGACAGTCGTTTTTTTGTCTGTCTGACGCATCGTATAACAGGATGATGGCAGTTCCCACTGATTCCGGAATGTATCACCGTCAATCACATTCTCTCCCTGTTTTACTTCCAGCACATACCCTGCACTGTCCTGTTTGGTAATCTCATATCCGGTGCCGTCGATTTCTTTTGATTGAAATGCGTCCTCGGCATTTTTGTCCGCCGCACAGTCCACGCTCTTCAGATACGGATACTGATCTGTCCCAAGCACTTCTTTGGCATCCCGCGTCTTCCCGTTTGTCAGTCGGCAATATGGCACATACGCAGGCTGGTCTTCATAGACAAGGATCCGTTCTTTTGTCTCATTCCACGCTTCCTTTAACCTTGCGTAATTTTTCTGCATCTTGCTTTTCCATTCGTCCTCCATCTCGTCCACCGTATAAAAGGGATCAGTAAAGACGAGTTCTTTTCCTTCCTCTTGCTCTGTCATCTTTTTGTAAATGCCAGTCCTTACAATGACCGCCTGCGCCTTGATCGTCTCTATATCCATATCCATTGAAATCTCTTTTGCCAAGACGCCCATTCCATACGCATCCAGCGACATGGTTGTCATCCGGTCGTTTCCGCCGCTTTGTACTGATACTTCCGTTTCCTTCTGTTTGGGAGCTGTGAGACCGGACGGACCATTGATAAAAATGGTAATCACATAGGGCAGCGCAATCAAAAGAAACAGGATACAGCCATATTTTTTCCATTTCCGAAGCATAAAAAAACCTCCCATACAGCATATGAGAGGTTTTTTATTCTTATTCCTGTTTGTTTCCCGTTGTTATGAATGTCTTAGGCATCCACCTTGATCTGATCTAAATGCCAGATATCGTCTACATATTCCTGGATCGTTCTGTCGGATGAGAACTTGCCGCAGCAAGCCACATTCATAAGCGCTTTCCTGGACCAGGCTTCTCTATCTTTATACGCCTCTTCCACACGTTTCTGTGCGTCCGCATAAGAACGGAAGTCTTTCAGAATAAAGTATCTGTCTGCACGTTCCCGACCATGTGTGTTCACAAGGGAATCGTAGAGATCCCGGTACATTTCCCGGTTACCGTTTGCATAGGTGCCGTCAATCAACTGGTCTACCACACGCTTGATATCCCAGTCATTAAAATAGATATCCGTCGGATTGTAGCCGCCGTGATTCTCAAAGTGAATGACTTCCTGAGAAGAAAGGCCGAAAATAAATGCATTTTCCATGCCGACTTCTTCCACGATCTCCACGTTGGCTCCATCCATTGTTCCAAGAGTTGGAGCACCGTTAAGCATGAATTTCATGTTTCCGGTACCGGACGCCTCTTTGGAAGCTGTAGAAATCTGTTCACTGACGTCCGCCGCCGCGAAGATAATCTCTGCGTTGGATACCCTATAGTCCTCGATGAATACGACTTTAATCTTGCCGTTGATGCTTTTATCGTTATTGATCACATCCGCAACAGAGTTGATCAGCTTGATTGTCTCCTTGGCACGCACATAACCTGCCGCCGCCTTTGCTCCGAAAATAAAAGTTCTGGGATAGAAGTACATCTCCGGATGGTCTTTAATCTGATTGTACAGATACATTACATGAAGAATATTCAAAAACTGGCGTTTATATTCATGGAGACGCTTTACCTGTACATCGAATATGGATCTTGGATCAATCTCGATACCGTTATTGTTTCGGATATACTCTGCCAGCCGCAGTTTGTTCTGGTACTTGATCTCTGCAAACTCAGCAAGCGCTTTGGGATCATCCACATACTTTTTCAGCTTGCTCATCTCAGACAGATCGGTAATCCATCCGTCTCCAATGTGCTTTGTCACCCAGTCCGCAAGAAGCGGGTTCCCATGGAGAAGAAATCTTCTCTGTGTGATTCCATTTGTCTTGTTGTTGAATTTCTCCGGCATCATGTCGTAGAAATCCTTCAGCTCTTCATGTTTCAAAATCTCCGTATGCAGTCTTGCCACACCATTTACAGAATATCCTGCCACAATCGCAAGGTGCGCCATCTTCACCTGTCCGTCCCGGATGATTGCCATTCTTGCCACTCTGCCCTCATCGCCCGGGAATCTCACTCGGATCTGCTCGATAAATCTGCGGTCGATCTCCTGAATGATCTGGTAAATACGAGGAAGCAGCTTGGAAAAGAGGTCAATCGGCCATTTTTCCAGCGCCTCCGCCATAATGGTATGATTTGTATACGCAACAGTCTTTGTCGTCACATCCCATGCCTCATCCCATTCCAGGCCTTCCTGGTCAATGAGCAGATGCATCAACTCCGCAACCGCCAGAGTCGGGTGGGTATCGTTCATCTGGATCGTCACCTTTTCGTGCAGTTTGCGAACGTCATCATGTTTCTTCTTATAGCGCACAAGAAGTGCCTGGAGGCTTGCGGAAATAAAGAAATACTGCTGTTTCAGACGCAGTTCTTTTCCAGCATAGTGATCGTCGCACGGATAGAGCACGTCTACGATCATCTTGGCAAGATTCTCCTGCTCTACCGCATGACGGTAATCTCCACGGTTGAATGCATCCAGATGGAAATCAGTAATCGCTTCCGCATCCCAGATTCTCAGTGTATTGACAACATGGTTTCCATATCCGATGATCGGCATATCGTACGGCACCGCACGCACCGAACTGTAATTCTCTTGAATAAAATTATTGCGCTTTGTCAACGGATCATACTCGATCCGGACGTCACCACCGAAGCGGACCTCTTTTGCGTATTCATCCCGGCGAATCTCAAACGGATTACCGTCCTTCAGCCAGTTGTCCGGCACCTCTACCTGATAGCCGTTCTCAATTTTCTGCTTGAACATTCCGTAACGGTAGCGGATGCCGCAGCCATATGCCGGATATCCCAGTGTAGCAAGTGAATCAAGGAAACAGGCGGCGAGTCTGCCAAGACCACCATTTCCAAGGGCCGCGTCCGGCTCCTGGTCTTCTACGATGTTCAGATCGATTCCCATCTCATCCAGTGCTTCCTTCACTTCCTGGTAGGCCGTCATATTAATCAGGTTGTTGCCGAGCGCTCGTCCCATCAGGAATTCCATGGACATGTAGTACACGGTCTTCGGATCCTTCTTCTCCATCTCTGCCTGGGTTGCCAGCCAGTAATCGATGACCGTCTCTTTTACCGCAAGGGATACCGCCTGAAAGATCTGCCGGCCGGTTGCTTCTTCGATTGTTTTTCTATAAAGGTTCTTAATGTTATTCTTTACTTCCTCTTTAAAAGCTTCTTTCTCAAATCTTTTACTGTACATCTTACTATTCCCTTCCTGAACATATTACATATCCTATGCTTCGTCTCTCTTTGCCACTCCAATGGTAACAGCCTCGCCGTTAATCTTCCACTCTTTGACGTAGCCTGATGGCTCTGCCTTTTCCAAAGAGACGGCAAGCACATCATCTGAGATTTCAGTACAGTTGTCTGTAAAGACGGCTTCTGCCCTCTCACTGCCAGTATATGTTACATGAATCTTATCTGTCACTTCAAAGGCTGCTTCTTTTCTCATGGTCTGGATCTTACTGATAATCTCGCGCACAAATCCTTCTTCCAGAAGTTCTGGCGTCAGATTCGTATCCAGTACGACTGTAATGCCATAATCGCTTTCTGATACATAGCCCTCTGTCTGCGTCATATCGATCAACAAGTCATCCTTCGTCAGGACAACTTCCTCACCATTGACGTTAAATTTCAGTTCGCCGTTGCTCTCCAGATCGTCCATCGCCTGGTTGCCGTCCAGACTTTCCAGCTCTTTTTTGATACCCCCAAGAAGCTTGCCGTATTTTGGTCCTACAGTCTTTAACTGTGGCTTGAACGTGTAGGTAGTAAACGCCCTGACGTCCTCTGTCTGCGTCATTTCCTTCACGTTAAGCTCCTCGGTAATGATCTCCCGATAGTACTTTGGAAGCTCTTCTACACCTTTTACGAACATCTTGCCAATCGGCTGACGATTCTTGATGTTAGCCGTATTTCTGCAGGCGCGTCCCATCACAACGATCTTGAGTACTTCGTCCATATAGCGTTCCAGCTCACTGTCGATCCATGACTCGTTTACTTCCGGAAAATCGCACAGATGGATACTCTCCGGCGCTGTCTGATCCAGGCTTCTTACAAGATTCTGATAGATTTCCTCTGTCATAAACGGAATCATCGGAGCCGCCGTTTTTGATACCGTCACAAGCGCCGTGTACAGTGTCATATACGCATTGATCTTATCCTGCTCCATTCCTTTGGCCCAGAAACGCTCACGGCATCTTCTTACATACCAGTTACTCATATCGTCCACAAAATCCTGAAGCGCTCTTGCGGATTCCGGGATCCGGTAATTAGAAAGATTCTCATCCACAGTCTTTACAAGCGTGTTCAGCTTAGACAACAGCCATTTATCCATAACAGACAATTTTTCATATTCCAGTTTATATTTTGTAGCATCGAACTCATCAATATTCGCGTACAGTACAAAAAATGCATAGGTATTCCACAAGGTTCCCATGAACTTACGCTGTCCCTCCTGTACCGCCTTTCCGTGAAAACGGTTTGGCAGCCAAGGTGCGCTGTTTACATAGAAATACCACCGGATCGCGTCTGCCCCGTAAGTCTTAAGCGCCTCAAACGGATCGACCGCATTCCCTTTGGATTTACTCATTTTCTGTCCGTTTTCATCCTGCACATGCCCAAGGACAATTACATTCTTGTACGGAGCCTTGTTGAAGATGAGGGTAGAAATCGCAAGCAGAGAGTAAAACCATCCTCGTGTCTGGTCTACCGCCTCGGAGATAAAATCTGCCGGGAACTGCTGCTCAAAGAGCTCTTTATTTTCAAATGGATAGTGATGCTGTGCGAATGGCATGGAACCGCTGTCAAACCAGCAGTCAATGACTTCCGGTACACGGTGCATCTCTTTTCCACATTCCGGACAGCGAATCGTCACCTCGTCAATATACGGACGGTGAAGCTCGATATCCTCCGGACAGTTGTCTGACATGGATTTCAACTCTTCAATACTGCCGATAGCGTGCTGGTGTCCACATTCACATTCCCAGATATTGAGCGGTGTACCCCAGTAACGGTTTCTGCTGATGCCCCAGTCCTGTACATTTTCCAGCCAGTCTCCAAAGCGGCCCTTTCCGATGCTCTCCGGGATCCAGTTGATCGTATTATTATTATGGATCAAGTCGTCTTTCACCTCTGTCATACGGATAAACCAGGACTCTCTTGCATAGTAGATCAGCGGAGTATCGCATCTCCAGCAATGAGGGTAACTATGCTCAAACTTCGGCGCGGAAAAGAGCAATCCTCTCTTTTCCAGATCTTCCAGGATCATAGGATCGGCTTTCTTGCAAAATACACCTGCAAACGGAGTCTCCTCTGTCATTTCCCCTTTTCCGTCTACAAACTGTACAAATGGCATATCATAGCGGCGTCCCACCTTGGCATCGTCCTCACCGAATGCCGGCGCGATATGAACCACGCCAGTACCGTCAGTCAGTGTAACATAGGTATCACACAGCACATAAAATGCCTTTTTATGCTGCTTTTGGGCTGCTTTTGCCGCTCCGTCATAGAGAGGGATATATTCTTTCCCTTCCAGATCAGTCCCGACATATTTCTCCAGAATCTCATAAGCCGCCTCGCCCTCTTCTTTTGCAAGTCCGCCAAGCACCTGATCAAGAAGCGCCTCTGCCATATAGTATACACAGCCGTCCGCTGCCTTTACTTTGGCATACGTCTCCTCTGGATTCACACAGAGTGCCACATTAGACGGCAGCGTCCACGGAGTTGTCGTCCACGCAAGGATGTAAGCGTCCTCATCTTTTACTTTAAAGCGAACGATGGCTGAACGTTCCTTGACGTCCTTGTATCCCTGCGCCACTTCCTGCGCGGAGAGCGGAGTTCCGCAGCGCGGACAGTACGGAACGATCTTAAAGCCCTTATAGAGCAGCTTCTTTTCCCAGATCTGCTTTAACGCCCACCACTCGGACTCGATGAAGTTATTGTCGTAGGTAACGTAAGGATGCTCCATATCTGCCCAGAATCCGACTGTAGCAGAGAAATCCTCCCACATTCCTTTATATTTCCAGACACTTTCCTTACATTTGTCAATAAAAGGCTCCAGTCCGTATTCTTCGATCTGATCCTTTCCGTCCAATCCCAGAAGTTTCTCTACTTCCAGCTCTACCGGCAGACCGTGGGTATCCCATCCGGCCTTTCTCGGAACCATCTTCCCTTTCATGGTCTGGTATCTCGGGATCATATCTTTGATAACACGGGTAAGAACATGACCAATATGCGGCTTTCCATTAGCGGTCGGAGGGCCGTCGTAAAAGGTGTATGTCTCCCCTTCCTTTCTGTTTTCCATGCTCTTTTCAAAAATCTGGTTCTCTTCCCAGAATTTCTCTACTTCCTTTTCCCTGTCAACGAATTTTAAATCGGTTGAAACTTTCTGATACATGCTTTCCTCTCCTTTATTAGACTTCTCTATTTTAAATGTAGTTCCGAAAATGAGCCTCCAAAATCAAAAAACTCCCGTCCTGTAATAGGACGAGAGTATCATCTTTCGCTGTACCACCTGTTACTGCATACATTTCATATGAGTTCTTGATAACGGCAGAATACCGGCAGCGCTTAGTAAGTTTCCCGTTCAGCATCTGCAGCTCGGAAGTGATCTTCAAACAGGCTCTACTCGCACCGGACTTCCACCCTCTCCGGCTCGCTGACAGCTTTTGACCTCTGCTCTACTGTCTTCGTCTTCGCTTTTTCCATCTATATGTATGGATTACCACCATACTTCGTTATTATACTTTATCATTTTTATACAAGTCAAGTGTTTTTACCATCTTTTCCGCCCCCGTCTTCTGCTTCTTCTTGCAGCTCTCTTCATCCTTCGCCTTCTCTGGCTCTCCTGTCTCCTTTGTTTGCGCCGGCTCAACCTCAAAAAGGAGCTCCTTTTCCTGCGCCGGATCACGAAAACTAAAATCACGGCAATGAGAATCAGCACCGCCGCTGCTCCAATCACAATCCAAATACTCTCTTCCAAAATCTTCCTGATGGATGTGACAGCCCCAGGCTTTTTACCATCGCCTGCGGCCCTCTGCGCGGCCTTTTCATCCACATCAGCAGCCACTTTCCCGACAGTCTGTCCCTGCCAGGTAAGATACAGCATGGAAACCCCGTTTTCCTCCCCAGTCTCAAATTCAAGCTCCTCCTGAGGAATGCCCACCGGTAAATCCACATAGACCGGTCCCTTTTCCGTAATGGTGGCGTGCACATCTTCCTCCGCACTCTCCAGAATACTGCTCTTTGCCTCCTGGCGACTAAATCCTGCAAACGCATAATCCAGCAGACTTCTCGTATCATCGTAAATGTGCTGACCTCTTGTCGCCATCTCCACACAGATCAGCCGCATCTTTCCATTATCCGCAAGAGTAATCAGTGTGTTTCCAGCCTCATCGGTATATCCGGTCTTACCGCCTACGCAGTATTCATAATAGTGTGAATTCCATGTCTCCATCATCTCATGCCGCTGTTGGAATGTCCGGGACTCGTTCACCAGGTTCGTCGGCCCGATAGTGTGTTCATACGTCTCCATAATCTCCAAAATCTCCGGATGTTCAAACAATTCCGCAGAAATCAGCGCCATATCGTAGGCCGATGTGTAATGATTCTCATCCTGTAGTCCGTGGGGGTTCACAAAATGGCTGTCGGTTGCGCCAAGCTCTTCTGCCCTCTCGTTCATGGCTTTCACAAACTTTTCGTAGCCGCTTCCATTTCCCTGCATCTTAGTTCCTATCGTTTCTGCCACGGCATAGGACACCTCGTTGGCCGATGCCAGCAGCACACCATACAATGCGTCCTTTAACGAAATCTCCTCTCCCGCCCGCATCCCGATATAGGCATCTCCCGGCTCCAGAAAATTCACACTTTCCTGGGAAAACGTCACCCGGTCCGTATTTAGATTCCCATTTTCAGCGGCCAGAAGTGCGGTCAGCACCTTGGTGATACTTGCCGGATAGTGCTTATCATGCATATTCTTGGCATACAGTATGGATCGCGTATCCGCGTCAATTACAATCGCCGATTGTCCATAGACTGCCGGTCCCTGCGGCCAGTTCTCAATCTCATTACTTTGAACAGGAAGCTCATAAGCTTTCTTTGCTTCCTCTTCCACATCTGTCGCCCAGACCTTTGCCGCCGGCATCAACGCCACCGCAACACACAAAAGCCCTGACAGTATTTTCTTCATTTTTCTTTTCATCGTATTTCTCCCCTGTTTTTCTTCGTACCTTAATAGTTTATCATATCTTCAGATGGAAGGTAAAAATTTTTTACACATTGTTTTTTTACTTTCCACGACATACACATCTTTCTTCTCCACATGTAAAACTGTCCACCTTCTGTGGATAACCTTGTGGAAAACTCCTATTTTGCTCTCTTATCTTTCCTTCTCTTTGTCATATCTATACCCCGTTTTCGCTGAAAAATCAAGGTTGATCAGCTTATTTCCTTCTTTTGTTCTTTTGCTCATTCCCTTTCCATAGGGCGTGGATAACTTTTTCAACAGCTTTTTCCTGTACTCCCTGTTTCCACGCCCTCATGTTGATAACAACTTCCTGTTTTTTTGCTATTTTCCTTGTTTTGTCCCATCCTTTTTCGGACATGTCCACAAAGTTATCCACCCTTTCCACATAGTTATCCACATCTTGTATTTTAAATTTCTCTTGACACAAGACTATGATACAATGACAAGAAACGTGCATATTTTTCACGCTTTCTTTCTATACTTAGTTATCATATCCTATTTTTAATTTGACGCTGATAAGGAGAGATAGAATCGTGAAACTGTATACTGCTTTGAAAGGAATTCAAGGAATCTTTGCCGTGTTCTTTTTTTTGGTGCTTCTCTGGCTGTCCGGCGATGGAGCCGTATCGCCACTGGGCTGCCGGCTAACCATCCTGTCGGGGTTTGTGATGACCTTCGTCTTTCTCGGCTTGGATCTTGTCTCGTGGCGCCGCCTCATAAAAAAAGAAGAGCGTCTTACTCTTCTCATACAAACGGATCTTCTGACCAGGCTTCCTAATTCCTGCGCCCTCCGTCAAGAGCTGGCGCAGCTTTCTGAAACCGTGCTGGACGACGATATTTCCTGCGCTGTTATTTCTTTTGACAATATCCACCGCCTGAACCGTACCTATGGCCATCAAGCCGGAGATATGGTTTTTGGTGAACTCGGGGATATCCTTGCGGTATCGGCGTCAGATCTGGGATTCATTGGGCGCAAAAGCGGACGCACCTTTCTTGCTCTGTTTGAGGGAAACGCCCGCGAAAAGGCCGCCCTTTTTCAGAAGAGGCTAAATCGGGGACTGGAAATCCACAATGCGACGACCGGCCTGCTTCCTATCACCTGTACCATCCGGCTGACTCACAATGATGAGCTTCATTATGTCTCTATCTATGATCTCGTCAAGCTTCGTCCGGATAGTTGTGGCGCCCATTCTCACGCACCCGCTTAATCTTTCCTGATTTTGTGCCGCACCAGGTTTTCTTAAAGGTGTGTCGAAAACTGGAAATTTCTTCATCTTGACAGTCACACTTTCTCTATTGTAAAATTGACTCAGAGAATCGAACATACGTTTGTTTCCATGTTCACACCGTCTCTGAAAGGCTTTCACCACCTGGATTTTGGAAAGAGAGGAGGTTCCGTATGATTCAGAAACATCACGCTATTGAACGAGTCTATGTCAGTGTTTCTTCTATTTTTGATTCCACCGGCTATATGCAGCCGACATCCATCACCTGGACGGACGGCCGCACCTTTCCGATTGAAAGCGTCCGGGATTACCGTCCTGCGGATGCCTCCCATAAGGACTGCTATACCGTCATCATCCGGGGCCAGGAGAAACATCTGTTTTTCGAGCGTACAGATCCCCTGTTTCCCAGCCGTGTAGGGAGATGGTTCGTAGAACGAAGCCCTGCTGTGCCACAATAATTTTAAGGTGATCCTGTGAAGAAAGAAGGTAGAACATATGAAAACCTATCTCGCCATTGATCTAAAATCCTACTACGCATCTGCGGAATGTGCCGCCCGAAGGCTGGATCCTCTGACAACGCATCTTGTAGTTGCGGATTCCTCCCGGACAGAGAAGACCATCTGCCTTGCTGTCTCACCGTCTCTGAAAGCCTATGGAATCCCCGGCAGAGCCCGACTCTTCGAAGTAGCCCAGAAGATCCGCGAAGTCAACGTTGACCGTCTGCTCTTGGCTGTTCGTAATCATACCGCTCTTTGTAAAGATGGCCGCCCATCGCTTGGTACTCCTTCTTTTGACGCAGAGGCTCTGAAGAAAGATCCTACGCTGGAGGCGTCGTACTTGATTGCCCCGCCCCGGATGGCCTATTATATGGAAGTCTCAGCTAAAATTTATTCCATTTATCTGAAATATATTGCGCCAGAGGACATTCATGTGTACTCCATTGATGAGGTGTTTATGGATATTACTTCCTATCTGGCACATTACGGGATGTCTGCCTATGATCTGGCAAAAACAATCATCCGCGAGGTACTTTATGCCACCGGAATTACTGCAACCGCCGGGATCGGGACCAATCTGTATCTGAGCAAACTCGCCATGGATATCGTCGCCAAGCACACTGCTCCGGATCCAGACGGTGTACGGATTGCTTCCCTCAATGAAGAGTCCTTCCGATATCTGCTTTGGGATCATCAGCCACTGACTGATTTCTGGCAGATCGGGACCGGTACAGTACGGAAACTGCGAAAGCACGGAATCCATACGATGGGAGAACTTGCGCGGGCAAGCCTTACGCAAGAAGAGATGTTGTTCAAAGAATTTGGAATCGATGCGGAAATTCTCATTGATCATGCCTGGGGGATCGAGCCATGCAGGATGGAAGATATTAAATCCTACCGTCCGGCAGACAAAAGTATCTGTGAGGGACAGGTACTCTCCTGCCCTTATCCATATGAAAAGGCCCGTCTTATTGTCCAGGAGATGACTGAGAGTCTTGCCTTCCGTCTATCTGATCTGAAGATGATCACGGATTCTCTGACTCTGACCGTTGGTTATGACCGGGCAAACTGTACTACCGGTTCCTATCAAGGTGAAATCCATATCGATCATTATGGACGCAGCGTTCCAAAAGCAGCGCACGGCACAATCCATCTGGATCCTCCAACGAATCTGGGAAGCCGGCTCATCGACGCAGCCGTCAGTCTGTATGCCCAGATCACAAGTCCCCAGCTCCTCGTGCGCCGTATTTCGATCGCGGCCAACCGGGTCATAGAAGATCATGGCATTTACCAGCTCAATCTATTTACCGATATGAAAAAGCTGGAAAGAGAAAAAAAGCTCCAGGAAACAATGCTGGATATCAAAAAGCGGTTTGGGAAAAATTCTGTGTTAAAAGGCACCAGCTTTTTGGACGGCGCCACCATGCGGGAGCGAAACGGACAGATCGGAGGTCATAAAGCTTAATTGTCCTTTCCCAAAAATCTTTCCGTAGACAAGGAGGAAACGATATGTCATCAAAGAAAGAACAATCCCCCTCCATGACAGCAGCAAAATATGCGGATATTCTGCACCTTGCAAGACCAAAACCTTCTCACCAGCATCCTCGGATGCTGGTGGAAAACCGAGCAAAGATCTTTTCCCCTTTTGCCGCGCTTCGGGGATACGAAGAAGAGATTGCCGAAGAGGGGTGGAAAAAAACACGGGTATCAAAAAAAGAATTATCTGAAGAAGATATAGACCGGCTTTCCGGGCTTCTTCGCCGTATCCGAAGCGGCATGACTGTGACTGTCCGCTATTTTCAGGAGGATACTGTACATCCTGCCTCTCCTCCTCTTGGAATCTTTTGTGAACTGACCGGCCGTGTAGAGAGGATCGATCCCGCCTTTCAAACTTTGCATTTGTCTGACGGCACAGTACGCACAGATATCCGCTTTGAGGATTTGGATGATATTGATATTCTGTAGAAAAACAGCCTCCATCGATGGAAAACTTCTTTCTTCCAATCGTTGAAGACTGTATTTTCATGCAAAAAACGAATTTCTTTTGTTTATTTGAGATTTAACGTGCAGTCTTTTGTCGCCTTAGTAACAGGAACAACCGCACAAACAGAGTTATTCTCAATTTCTACAGAATATGTTTTGTGAATCAGACAGTTGACCGGATCTTCCGTAGCAATGACAATAGCAAGGCTGTGCCCCGGCTGTACCGTATATCTTGTTGCGTTCAGATAAATGTGATAGTCGTGATATTCTCCCTTTTTCAATTCAATACTGTTTGTGGCTGTCTCTGGCTCATATCCCGCCTCCGGATTACAAAGATCCGCAAACGCACGTGTAATAACACGATATTTTTTATGAACGGTAGCAAATTCTGCTTCGTTAAACGCCGGAAGATCTCCTCCGTTTACGATACCGCCTTCTTTTACTGTGACAACCGGAATCACATTTCTCTCGGGATCCACGGTCTGGATACTGTCAAATTCTTCATCACAGACATCACAAAGAAGAACCGCGATTTCAATATCATCCATCTTTCCGGAAACCTTGGAAACTCCAAGCTGCATCGTCAGAGTATCCGCGTCGTTTCTGTTTTCCGGATGAAAATCTACGGTGGCGTCCCCATCCTTTAATGCTGCTTTTATGTTCAGACAGACGGTCCCCTGAATGGTTACACTCTCTTCAAACGGGGCTGTCACAAAACGCTGAGTCATATTTGTGGATGTCTGCGCCGTCACATCGTCAAAATTATCCGCACTGATTCCTGCCCTCTCCCAGTCCGTATCAATAACAGTAACGCCCTTTCCTGTACATTCCATCTTCATCGTATGGTCTGTATCCCAGGAGTCTGACGCCTCCCACTTTTTTTGATCATAGTTCATCTGTACAAGAACTTCCGGCATTTCCTCCGCATGATTTTCTACCCCATAAAGATAATGAGAAATCCATTCATTGACAATATCGTCATAAAACTTCCCATCAATCAAAATCCCATAATTTTTATTTGGCATGGTCGGTGTGATATGCGGCCCCTGGTGAAGAATCGTTTTGTATGTCTGTCCCGACTTCTGGAAAGCTTTTACCATCATTTCAAACTGCTTCGTAGATACGTTTTCATCATTTAATCCCTGAACAATTAATGCGCTGCAGCGAATTTTATCTGCGTGAAGCCGATAATTTCCGCTTCCCCAGAACTTTGCATCATAGTCGAATCCGCATTTTAACTGCCGAAGGCTCAATTCATGGTGAAACGCCGCCATATCATCGAGCTGTTTTTCCGATAAAGTCTCATCGTGGTAACGGCTGGAACAATAGTAGGCCAAATAGCTGTTCAGCATCTCTTTTGGCCAGTAACGCTGTGCCCCCTGCATATTCTGCTGACTATACCAGTCAGAAATTCCTGCTACCGGAACGATCGTCTTTAAACCCTCAACCCCGGTTGTCGCTACTGCAAACGGCATGGTTCCGGCGTAAGACCTTCCTGTCATCGCCACGTTTCCATTAGACCAGTCTGCCTTCGTCGAGATGGTACCTTCCCGGTCCGCATAGGCAACCCGGTCGCCATGCAGCCATTCCACAACGGATTTGAAAGCATCCCGCTCATAATCAGACCCGACAAAATTAAATCCATCAGACCCAAGTGCGCCAAATCCGGCGCTGACGATCACCGCAAATCCTCGTACAAGATAATAATTGAAATGATCCAGATTCTCATAAACCATGCTGTCATGATTTCCCTTGTCCTTATAATACCAATCGGACGGATTCGCTTTCAGTGCAAGCTCCATGGCGCTGATCGATCCTGCCGGGACACGCGCCGGAACCTTTTTGTCCAGATCTGCAAAATCAAATTTGCGGTATTTTTTGTCCGCAACTTCTTTCATATGATCGTAACCGTCTTCCTGTACACCTGCACAGTATGGACGGGCTTCAAACAAAGAAGCCGCCTTATAATTGCCCTCTGCCGCACTGCGTGGAACCTGGACAAGGACTTTAATCAAATCCCGTTTTCCGTCCCCATCCATATCATAATCTGATTCCACATACACACAGTACCTTACGATCTCCGATGTATGAGGATCATAATCTTCTCCTGTTTTTCCATCTGTAAATGGGAAAACGGGCTGTGCCAGTCCGTTTTCAAATACCGGTACTTTGCTGTAACCTTGCTTTTGCATAATGACTTCCTCCTGCGTAATCAACCATCATTCTATATGATTTCGTTTTCCTACTCACTAGTATAGTTTTTTCTCAAAGGATAGTCAATCTTCATCCTGCCGACTTTTACGCCAGCCCTTTTTTCTCCAACCAGGATTCCAGGATCGGTTTGCCTTTCTTGATCTTTACAGCTCTGATCTGGAATTCCAAAATCGTCAGTCCTGTAAATACCAGCCATAGAACGATCAGGAAGATCACTGCGTTCCGGATGCTTTCTCCTCCGGCAATGGTACTTCGAAATGCTTCCACCGTATAGGTAAATGGTACCCAGTCATGGAGATATGGTACAAAGCTGCCTGATAATTCCAGAGGATATGTCCCGACGGAACCTGCAAGCTGAATGACCATAAAAATAAGCATCAGGAAACTTCCCACTTTTCCAAATGTATTCGTAAAGAAATACATGACAGACATAAATGCCACTGACGCAAGACATGCAAAAGCAATCGTCTTTGTCATTTGTACCGGCTCGAATCCATCAAAGAAATGCAGAAGTCCGATCATCACGACAGCCTGTGAAATGGCCACCAGGTACAAAACAGACGCTTTACTTGCCCACCATGCGAAACCGGACTTCAGCTTTCCATGATATTTTGTCAGCGGATACATCAGGCTGAATGCAATACATCCTACCCATAATGCCACAGACATCATATAAGGTGCCATTGCGTGTCCGTTGTTCTCTACCGTTGTCATCTGCTTTTCTGTCGTATTTACAGGAGCGGCAAACATGTCTTCCGTTTTCTGATTCATTGGCGTTTCTTTAACTGTTTTTGCTCCATCTTCCAGACCGCCTTTTAATGTCTCTGTTCCTGCCTTTACCTCTTCTAATCCATCGCCTAATGCTTTACTTCCGTCATGGAGTTTTAAAGCTCCGTCTGCAAGCTGTACAGCTCCACCATCTAACTGATTCATTCCACTGAGGATTTCCCCATTCTTTCCGGTAAGAGTACCCGTACCTTCAGCTAGTTGTTTTGCTCCCGACTCTAAATCACCCAGTCCTTTCGAAAATGTATCCATACCGCCTGCCAGCGTTTGACTTCCGGCCTTAAGCGTACCGGTTCCAGCTTTGAGATCCTTTGACCCAAGAGAGAGCTTCTGTATACCTTGCAGGAGATTTGGAACCTGTTGATTCATTCCCTGTACTCCCTGATCTAATCTGAAACTTCCCTGCACGAGCTGGCCAAGTCCCTGATCCAACTGCTTGGCTCCTTGTACCAGACTTTCCGTCCCTTGTGTTTTCAGTGCGTCCGCTCCTTTTTCCGTGCTTTGTATTCCCTGAACCAGTACCGGAGCCGCTTTAGACAATTCCAGGGCACCCTGATCGACATCTTTACTTCCCTGCTCGAGCTGAACTGCCCCCTCTTTCAGTCTATTTACACTTTCTTCCGTCTGGGTGCTGATTCCCTCTTTTAACTGCCCCATTCCGTTGTCTACACCTGTCAGAAACTGTTCTTTGCCATTTTCTGTCTGTGAAGACATCTCTTCCAATCCTCCTGAGAGTTTGGTAAGACCGTTGATCACGTTTTCCATTCCCTGTACTGATTGCGAACCGGTCTCTCCTTGTCCTGCTGCTTGCTCGGAAGCCTGAGTCAGCAGGTCTCCATTTTGTGCAAGGGCATTACCGCTGCTCTGAAGCGCTCCCGAAGCTGCCTGTAGACGAGTTCCCGCTTCCTGCGCTGCCGCCGCATTTTTCTCTGCAACAGATATCGCCTCCTGTGCCACTTCTTTCACAGCCTCCATATCTCCTGAAGCGACTGCCCTCTGTAAGGAAGCGTTTAAATAAGATGCGTCGGTACTTTCTACTGCTGCCGCCTGACCTGCTGCCGCCCGTGCAGTCTGAGCCTGAGCCCGGGCTTTCTGTGCCGCACTTGCAAGCGTTTGTCCAAGCCCGGAACTTTTCCCACCCGTCGTCTCTCCAGTAGCTGCCTGAATACTTGCAATCAACTGATCTGTACTGTTTTTTAATTGGTCTGCTCCCTGTTTGACGGAATCAAACACCTGACTTCCTGACTCCTGAATATTTTTATTTACCTGGTCCACACTCTTTTCTATTTGTGGAATCATCTGCTTTTCCAGAAGACCGATTCCCTGCACAAGTTCTCCGGATCCTTTATAAACAGCATTTGTACCGTTTTGTAACTGTTGTGTCTTTTGCGGCATATCTGATGTTCCTATGCTGATCTGATTCAATCCTTCTTTCAGTACAGCCAGATTGTCGTCTACCTGCTCTGCGCCGGCCTTTAGGCTTTTGCTTCCGTCTTTCGCATCTTTCATCCCCTTGGCAAGCTGAGAGGATCCCTGAGACAATACCCCGGCCCCTTCCGAAAGAGCCGGCAGCTTTTCTTTTAGCTGATCGATTCCGTCATCCAGTTTCCCGGCTCCCTGATCCAGCTCTTTTGATCCGCCCGCCAGTTCTTTCGCTCCGTTTTTCAGTGTTTTTGCTCCACTATTTAGCTGTTTTCCTCCTTCATAAAGGTCATTTGCTCCTGCATTTGCAGATGCAACTCCTTCTGTATAAGCTTTCAGTCCTTCCTGCAATGTTTTACTTCCATTCCTAAATTCTAAGGTGCTGTCGGCCAGTACTTTCAGATTTGTCTCGATCGTTTCGTTTCCACTGATCAGTTCTTTGGTTCCTTCCTGAAGCTTTCCGGCGCCATCTGCCGCTTCCTGCATACCATCTCCAGCCTCTCCAATCTGTTCAAATACTGCCGCTGCATAACTCTGCGTCACTTCTTTCCGAACAGAGCTTTCGATTTTCTGCATGGCCGTTTCGCTCATCTTGGAAGCAATATAATTTGTTCCTGGATTTGTCTCGTATAAAAGTTCCATTTTTTCAGGATTTTTATCTGTCAACGTTGCGGCATTCGAAGAAAAATTCTCCGGTATTGTGATAACCATATAATAACTGCCGTCTTTCAATCCTCTTCTTGCGGCTTCCTGATCTGTAAAAGTAAAATCTAAAGAAGCATCCTTCTTCAAATTTTTAACCATTTCATCTCCCACATGTAATGTAGATGTTCCATACACCGCCGGCACATCTTCGTTTACTACAGCCACCGGCAGTTTATCTATGTTGCCATACGGGTCCCACATAGATCCCAGAAAAAGGGTCGTATAAATGGTAGGAATCGCAATAATGGCAACAATAACGATCAACATGATTTTATTGCCCAACAGTTTTTTCCACTCTTGTTTCAGCATCCTCCTGTCTCCTTTCCATTATTAATACACAACTTAATATAGTTTAATAGATGTTGTGTTGATTATTTTCCCATGAAGCATTATACTAAAGACGGAAATAACATACAACCAGCAACATTCCCACCTTTTGTATATTAGTAGACAGAAGGCGCCCTAATATCTATTATTTATATTTTTTTTATTTTTTGTTAAAAAGGAGGATTTCATCATGCCTGTAAAAACAGACCGCCGAATACGCAAAACAAAAGCCCAGCTTCGTACCGGGCTTGCCAAACTTTTACAAAAGAAAAGTATCAAAGAAATAACCGTAAAAGAACTCGTAGAACTGGTAGACATCAACCGTTCTACTTTCTATCTTCATTATTCAGATATTTACAATATGCTTTCTTCGATCGAAGAAGAATTATTGGAAGAAATCCGACAGACCATTCTCAATCACCCGGTAAGCCCTTTTAATGAATCCAGCTTTCCATTTATTGAAGATATCTTTCAAATTTTGGAAGAAAACAAGGATATCTGCTGTGCATTACTGGGACACAATGGAGACATTGCCTTTCTTCACCGGATTGAATCTCTTATTTCCGATCATAGTCTGAGTGTTCTAAGGGTGACCTTTCCGGAGACGATTGAGGATCTAAAATATTCCTATTCTTTCTGTCTTTCCGGCTGTATTGGACTTGTGAAAACCTGGCTGACCTCTGACACCAACGAAACACCACAGTATATGGCAGAACTTACTTTCCGGCTGATCATGAATGCTCTGCACGGAATGTATCCGCAAAGCTAAACCGCTGTCCCCTGGCTACAGGGCTGAAATTTTATGAATAACCGGCAAATGATTGCAGATATTGACCATTTTCCCTACCACCAATGCAGAAATGACTGTCCCGGCTCCGAGTCCGTTAAGCCTGTGAAAAAATAAAAAGGACAATACAAAGGAGATGGAAATCAGTGAACTATCAAATATCACCTTGACCGTGCCAAACCGCTTCTGGCAGACTTTTGAAAGCGCTTTCACAATTCCCTCTCCCGGTACGAGCAACACATTCGGTGCAACTTCCATACTGATTCCAAAAGCAAGAATCACACAGCCAATGAAAAGAGACAGAAGCTGTGCAGCTCCTTCTTCCGGGACAAATCCCTGCAAAATTTTCATACTGACATCGATAAACCAACTAAACACGATATTGACGCCAATCTGTAAAATCTGTCTTTTTTCAAATTCTCTCCCCAAAAGTACAATCTGCGCCACAATAAATCCTGTGTTCATAATAAAAGTAAATTGTCCGAGAGTCAGAGTAAAACGCTGACTCAATACATAAGGCAAACTTGATATAGGAGACGTCCCAAGAGCCGCCTTCGTGATAAATGCAATCCCAAATGAATTGATCAAAATTCCTGCTACAAAACATAAAATTCTAAGAAGTTTTCGTTCCATATGATTTCTCTTCTCCTTCTTCAAGATTCTGAATAATCTTTTCAAATATACGGCAAAAATCATCTCTTTCTTCTTTTGATATTCCCCGCCAGCCTGTATCATCTACCACATCACAGATTTCCCTTACCCGCTCAGCCATGTTTCTTCCTTCTTCCGTCAGATAAATACAATTTGTCCTCCTATCCGGCAAATCGGAATCTTTCCTCACAAGTCCACATAACAGCATCCTCGTAATCAGGCTTGTGACGGTAGATTTATCCAATATACAGGCCTTTGCAATTTCTTTTTGTGTACATCCGTCATGCCCCAAAAGAAATTCAAGAATCTTCGGCTGTCCCGGCATCAGCTTTTCCCGGTTGGTTTGTTCTATAATCATTTTATTTGAAAGACTAAATGCCACAAGTAAAAGATAGTGAAGTTTCCTTTCATTCATAAATTCTATCCTCCACAAATAGTTTGAATTCAAACTATATGCCATTATAATACGAGCTTTCAAATTTGTCAAACTGTACAGGAATGTCATTAAACAAGAAAAGCTCCTTACGTTTTTGCATTGTTTTCCAAAAACGTAAGGAGTTTCCTGCTTCAGCTTCTATTCTTTTGCTCTATCACAGGCCGTCTCCTGAACCCATACTGTCATTTCTCCCTCTCCTCTGTTATTCCACAGATAATACGGAATAAACCGCAGATGTTTCTTCTCATATTTTGTCGGCCTTTTTGTACGATACAGACAAGCTTCCCATCCTTCTGCCAACATCTGCATTCCTTCCGCCTTTAAATCCAGTTCTCCTGTTTCCAAATTCCCTTCGGTCATCTCAAACAGACTGTCGGAAGGAAGACTGATCCTTGTCAGTCCTTTTCCATTATCCGCTTCTTCGAGACAATAAATGAACGGTCCTCTTGAAACGGCTGTTTTTCCAATGTCATATTTTACCATTGGGCTTGCATAATTACGCTCCACCTGCATAGAACATTCCAGCCTGATCTCATCCTGATCTTTCCATTTCCGTTCCAGATAGAGATACCCATTCCTTGGCAAATCCGTAACTTCTTCTCCGTTGACCTCTGCTTTCCATTTTCGGCACCATCCCGGAATACGCAGCGCAACCGTAAATTTCTCCAAGTAATGTGAGTTCTTTGCTTTTTCTATTATCAGTTTTGTTGTGCCGCCCCACGGCATCTGGCTTTCCACTCGAATCTGCGTATCCGTAAACGGCGTCTGCACACGTCCTCCCACATAGAGATGGAAGGCAATGGCGTCTTCTCTGACAGAACAGACATAGTTTCCGATCGACATAATCAGTCTTGCAAGGTTTGGAGGGCAGCACGCACAGTCGTACCACCTCCAGCGGGAAGTCTCCACATGTTTTCTTCTCTGATCCTTTCTGCTGGCCTCCGGGTCTGCCTCCAGCGGATTTACATAAAAGAACCTTGTCCCATCTATTGACATTCCACTGATACATCCATTGTAAAGGGCCCGCTCCATCACATCCGCGTACTGACCGGAAAGCTCCTTCTCTAACATTCGTTTTGCCCAAAAGACAAGTCCGATAGAGGCACACGTTTCTCCATATACCGTATCATTTGGCAAATCGTAGTCAAATGTAAACGATTCCCCATATTCCGAAGAACCAATAGCGCCGGTAATATACATTTGTCGTTTTGTAACGTCATCCCACAGCGTTTCCACAGCCTCCATAAGGCTGTCATCCTCCATGATTCTCGCCACATCGGTCATTCCAGAATAAAGATATACCGCCCTGACCGCATGCCCTTCCGCTGTTTTCTGCTCCCGTACTGGTTTTCCTGCCTGATAATACTGATACTGAAACAAACTGTTTTCCCAGTAGAATGGATTCTCGTATTTTTCTCCTTCTTCCCGGAAGTAAAGTGGTTCTTTCCCTCTCTCATCAATAAAATACTTCGCCAGATGCAGATAACGAATCTCACCTGTGGCCTCATACAGACGGACCAAAGCCATTTCAATAATTTCATGGCCAGGGTATGCGTGAATTTTTCCTTCTTCCGGTCCAAATGTACGGTCAATGCAGTCCGCAAGTCTCTTCACAACATCCAGAAGCGTATGCTTTCCCGTCCCCAGATAATATGCGATACCGGCTTCAATCATATGTCCGGCACAGTATAGTTCGTGGTTGTCCCGTAGATTTGTCCACCTTTTTTCCAATCCGTTAATAATATAATAAGTATCAAGATACCCGTCCGGCTGCTGCGCTTTCTCGATGACCGCAATGACCTCGTCCGCCATCTGCTCCAATTCCCTGTCTTTCTTCCATGCAAGGGTATATCCTACCGCTTCCAACCATTTGGCCAGATCACTGTCCTGAAATACACATCCTTGAAAATCCCCCTTCTCCATCCCGGCTGCAATCCTAAAATTCTTCACACAGTGACTTGGGGCCGCGTCCTCCACGAGATCATTCAGCGCTTTCCACTGGTATGGGATCATCTTCGTCCGTACAACTTCCATTTTGTTTTTCCAAAACCGATCGTCTATCAAATAAGCTTTCATATCCATAGGTCTGAAATCTTTTGTACCTCTCATCTTCTTACCTGCCTTCCTGGCCATTCAATATTGTTTCGCCTGTCGTAAGTGTCCGTATCTGGCTATCTGGCCCTTCGATCGTCCATCCCTCCTCCGTATTGTCATTCCACACTCTGAGGGATGGCGTTCCGTATTGACACTCTTCCAACTGCACTGTGATCCGCCTGTTCGTCTCATCGATACAGATTTTATTGATACTGCCGGATTCACATTCTATACGGATTTTGTGTGGAATCGAACAAAAGCGAACTCCAAGACCGTCATACGGAATCATCCATTCCTTTCCTTCTTTTCTTTCATATAAACATCCATATCCACAACGTCCGAACACCGTATCATCCACCACATACGATTTTGCGGAAAACAAATAGCCGTACATGCCCATATCCGTATCCAGCGACCGAAAATCAAATCCACTTCTGTCAGGCCAGAACAGATACCAACCATGGGCAGCCCCATTGCTCCGGATACAGGTTAAGAAGGAAAGCAGTCCTCCGTACCCTAATTTTAACATAGATTCATCCCCTGTATGCTCAAATCCATGAAACAGAACCCTGGAATTCAGAGGAGTCCCATACCAACAACAGACATTTCCCCGCTTCTCATTTCCATATAAGAACCATTCCGGTTGCCTGCCGCCCCTGAGAGCCGCCGTGATCCGATATGCCTCGTCTAATTTTTCCTCCTTCCCATAATATCTCATCATAGCTTCGTACTGATTATGGGATGTCTGATCCACATAAAGCTCCGATCCAAATGGATAGATGCTACCTGCATTTTCTTCCGCAATAAAAGCAACTTTCCGATTCAGTTTTTCATACCATTGTGGTTCCTCTTCCTTTAATGTCTCAACCAGATCCACGATCGTCGCTCCCGCCGGCGCTCCGTTAAACTTGTTTTTCCCAAGCTCATATCCGGTCATGGAGGTACGGTAGGCCATTTCCAGATACGTTTCAGCATCTCTTTTTTCCGTAAGACCATATTGTTTTGCAATACGGTACATGGAGTAGTAAATGTCACTGATGAGCGGGTAGTTGAAAGACCGCAGAATTGATTCTGCCTTCTCTTTGTCCCATTTATTCCCACATGCGATATCAGAAGGGGTGCGATCTTCATAGTACAGCCCTCTTCTGGCATAATACGTATCCTTCTCCTGAAGTTTTCCATAAAGACAGTCGTCAATATATTCTTCCAATACCGAGATCTCAGCCGGATTGGGAATGAGGGTATTTTTCTCTGCCAGAAACATAGCCACCGGCAGGGCGTACTCATCCAATGCTCCTACCTGCCAGGACTCCTCACTTTCCGTGAACAGCATCTCCACTCCGTCATCATATGGCAGGAAAGCATGGTTGCGCCCAAACGGATCATACTCATTTCTGTAATACTGCCGTCTCACTATAAAATCTGCATGTTTTACAAGCAAGTCCCGTATCGTATCCGTCGCATAAAACATCAGGATTGTCTCACCTTTTCCATGATGGACACGTACTTTTTTCTGCCCCGGCTCCGTGAAGGTGAGCTCATAAAAATAGGAGTTGTTTTCCTTTTTTACTGCCTGAATCTGCATATTATTGGCTACCGGTATGAGACGCGGCTCATCTTTACAGCGCAGGCGAAGTTTAACTGGAATTCCCACCGGGGCAGCCATAGACGGCTGTACGTCCACATCCAACTGCCCTTCTGAGACCAGATTTTCTTTTCTCTCCTCTTCTGATCCTACGGCACAGAATCGGAAATGGAACTGTTTCATCTCGTATGGTTTCAGAAGCAAGGAGCTATTCCCATTCATTCCGTACTTCTGTTGCTCTGTCTCTTCTTTCCATCCTTCACACTTCCTTGCCGCCGCAGAATACAGAGAAAGATAATACGGCCCCTCAAACGTCAGACTCCACTGACATCCAATAGCAGGATCCATTTGGTAGGCCGTCTCTATCTTACCGCCATCCAATATCTGGAACAAAAGTCCCGGATAGTCACCCTTGGGTCTCTGGCAGAATACATAGGAACTGCTTCCGTCAATACTCAGATGCTGGAAAACTCTTTGTTCATGCCATAGTTTTTGCTTTATCCCCCTCCAGTTTTCAAAATCCTGATACTTCTCATCTTCAAAAATGCCTGTATAATCTGTATTTGTAAGAAATGCAAGGGAAATCTCCCCTACTTCTATTTCCTGATCCAAAGGATTTTTCACTGTAAGGCCCCAATGAAGCCCATCTTCTTTCATCTGAAATGTCTGTTCCGTATTCAGGGTACGGATTCCTTTCTGTTTTTCAGAAGGCTCCAGCCAGGATACCCGAACCTTGTCTTCCTCCACACTCACAATTCTGTTATCTTCGGAATCTGCCGTCCGTTCTTCTCTCCATCCCTCCGCGTTTTCATCCCATATCCGAAAACGGACATCTCCCATCCACTGATTTGCTTCCCGAATGGACGGATAGGAAATATTCTTTCTGTTTCCGATATACTCGGTTTTCAACGGATCTCCTTTCATGCGGATGGAAATCAATTTTCCTGTTTCCGGGTCAAACCCGGCTGTCATCTGTTTATTTTCCAAAAAAATGGCTGACATACCGTCTCCTCCTTTCTGTTCATCTATTCCTTAACCGCTCCTGCCGTCATTCCTTTAATCAGACCTTTAGATGCAAACATCGTAAATATAATAACCGGAAGGACATAGATTACAGCATTTGCGGTTAATTTGCCCCAGTAGATCTGAAATGTCGATACATAAGACTGGATGCCAAGAGGCATCGTCTTTAGTTCCGGACTGCGGATGATGACGGACGCGTACATAAATTCATTCCATGTTGACAGAAAACTCATCAGTGTAGCGGAACAGATACCAGGAAGTGAGATTGGTATAACAAGTCTCCGGATGACTCCCAAAAGTCCCAGGCCATCAATCTTTCCCGCATCCTCAAGCTCCTGCGGAAACTCCATAAAAAACGTCCTCATCAACATGACTGCAAAAATTACGGAGCCCGGAAGATAACTGATGATCAAACCTGTCCGCGTATTAATCAGATGAAATTTGGATAAAATTTGAAAAAGCGGGAGCAACTGGGTTACTGCCGGAACCATACGGATTACAAGAATAACCATAAAAAATACGGTTCCGGCCCGAAATCGGATCTTTGCCAGGGCATACGCCGCAGGGATGCTGATCACAAGAGTAATCGCCGTCGTAATAAGAGCAATAATCAGACTGTTCTTCATATACATAAACATACTCCCGTCCGCAATTACATCTCTGTAATTCTGCAAAGTTGAAGGATCCGGCAGAATATGGATTGGTACCTCAAATAGTTGTACTTCTGTCTTTAAAGACGAAAGTACCAGCCATAAAAACGGAAATACCATAAAGACAGATGCGATAACCAGCACACAGTAAGTATACAGATTTGATATCCATTTTTTCTTTCCCATCCTTACGCACCTCCTTTTCTCCGTTTGGTAATCTGATTTAACAAGATCGTAAACGCCGCGATTACAAGGAACAACAGGAACGATGCTGCCGATGCCTCGGCAAATTTCATCTGTTTAAATCCTTGGTTATATACATAGTAACTGATGACCTGAGTCGAATTGGAAGGTCCTCCCCCTGTCAGGATATACACGATATCATACATCTTCAGTGCATCCGGAATTCGGATCAGCAAAATGACGGCGATGGCCGAACGCAGATGCGGAAAAATGATATACCAGTATGCCTGAAACTGGTTTGCTCCATCGATCTTGGCTGCCTCAATGATATCGTCCGAAACACTGCTTATGGACGCAAGCAGCACCAGAATGACAAATGGCGCTGCCGTCCACACACTGACTGTCAGAACCGCAAACTTCGCCGCCATCTTTTCCGAAAGCCACATTGGCCCGTCAATGTGCAGAAAGTTGAGGAAATAGTTAATCACTCCATACCTATCTGTAAACATCCATCTCCAGATTGTTCCGGATGCAATGGAGGCCATCATCATGGGCAGGATAATGCAGACCTTGGCAATTCCGCTTCCTTTTACATTTTTTCTTAAAGCGGCGGATACAAGGAGACCAATTCCAAGTTCGACCAAAATTGTAGCAGCAGCATACAGTAGCGTGTTCCCGATGACACTACGCATTTCTTTGCTCTTTAATGTCTCTATATAATTGTCAAATCCCGCAAATTCAAAATGTCCCTGTACGACTCCCATATTTGTGTTGAAACTCATAACAAGCGCATACAAAAGAGTATACAAAGCAAATGCCACAATCACCATGGCGGGAACACACAGCAACATTCCCATCCTTTTGTTTTTCCGGCCCAACGCCCGCCTTTTCCTTTTCATTTTACCCACTCCCTTTTCTGCCCGAAAAACCTGTCAACTATTGCGCTTCATCCAGAATCTCCTGAAGATCCTGTGCACATTCTTCCACCTCTTTTGGAATATCCGTCACTTCTTTTGTGGTAATCCGGTTGAGTGTCAGGGAAACTCTGTCCCGGAGCTCTGAGAAGTTGGTGCTAAGTGTCGGCGCGATCCCCTGCGCAAGACTTTGGTTCATAGCTTTCAGTACCTCTGCGTCCTCCGGATCCGTAATAGCCGCCTCTGCTTCTTCTGCAGACGACTTTCTGACAGCCGGGTTGATAAAGTTTTCGGAAAGTCTGGCAATCGTCTCTGAACTAGTAGCCCACTTGCACCATTCTATTGCAAGATCCTTATTCTTGGAATCCGGATTCACCCCAAAACTCCAGCTCCATACAGCGTTTGCTACCGGCTGTGCCACTACGCCTACTTTTCCGGACACTTTTGACGCATCCTCATCCTTAGTCATTTTCCACATATATGGCCAGTTGCATGCAAACGCAAGCTGTCCCTGAAGGAACATGTTCTGTACGTCGCCGTTATTATAGCCGGAACTCTCCTGTGGCACTGCGCCTTCGTCATAAAATTTCATAATATATTCAAATGTATTCACTGTTTCCTGGGAATGAAACGCAATCTTTGACGGATCCTCGGAACTGATCAGTTCTCCTCCAAACTGGAACAGTTTGTCCATAAGCTCGGACACCGGCTCTGCTTCCTGCTTTCCTTCAATAATCGTCCCATATACCCCATTTTCTTCATCTGTCATCGCTTTGGACATTTCAAAATATTCCTCCACGGTCGACGGCGCATGATCGAAACCAGCCTCTTCCAGAAGATCCGTCCGGTAATACAGTACCGGACCGTGTACAAGATAAGGCATGCAATATAACTGGTCATCCCACTTTACAGAATTCAGAGCCGCATCATAAAAATCATTTAGCTCCTCTTCTTCCATATATTCATCCAGAGGCATCAAATAACCAAGACTTGCCCATTGCGGAATCAGCGGACCATCCACGGTAAGCACATCATAATACCCGGATTTTGCCATCGCTTCTGATAAAACCGCTTCGTTAGATGCTCCTTCCAGATTGACTGTTGCTCCGGTTTCTTTCTCAAACTCATCTTTGATGGATTCATACCAGAGAGCGTACTCTCCACCGTCTTCCACAGAAACCGTCAATGTCTGTCCCGCGAACTTTCCTTCTCCTGACTCTTCAGATTTGCCTTCGGAATCTGATCCGCCACAGCCTGTCAAAAGAGACGCCGCCATCCCTGTACATACGAGTACGCTGAACATTTTCTGTAATGTTTTCTTTTTCATGATAGTACCTCCTTCTTTGACTTTTATAGTTGTCAAACTCTCTCCTCCTCATTCATATGAAAAGATTAGAATTAAACTTATTGCAATCGATTGCAATTTTGTAAAATAAAAAAGGTCTCCCTTTTTTATCTTTGACATGGTCCAACGGAATTCCTTATAATCAAATTGCCCTTTACAATCACCTCTTTCTCCTCCTCCCTGCCTCTGATACGATCCAAAATCATCTTGCCCGCTGCCTTTCCCATCTCATACAGTGGCATACTCACGGTTGTGAGCGTCGGAAACATCCATTCACTGTACTCCATATTGTCGTATCCGATCACGGAGATATCTTTTCCCGGACACAACCCTCTCTCCTGCATAGCCTTATAGACGCCGACACACATCTGGTCGTTCGCCACAAGAACCGCCGTCGGATATTGCCCCTCATCCAGAATACTCCTCATACAGCTATAGGCGGAGGCAATCTTCCAATCCCCCCTCCGGATCCACTTCTCTTGAATCGGGAATCCAAACTCATGCATTTTTTCCAGATAGGTCCGGAAACGAATCCCCGAATGAATGGAAGACTCCGGTCCATTGATAAACCCTATGTCTGTATGACCCATCTTTTTCAGATACTGCATAGCCAGCTCTACACCGTACCGGTCGTCCGGAAGGATCCGAAACTGATCCTCAAGCATCCGGTTCACATAAACGACAGGGATGACTTCATTTGCATAGACGCGGTCGGTCCCGAGCTCCGTAGATGCAACAATGATTCCGGCAAAACGCATTTTTTCGCAGATCGAAAGGCTCTCCAAATGCTTACTGTTTCCATTCAGCATAACGATCTCATATCCTGCTTTCCAAGCTTCATCCTGCACCCCATTTGCCAATACATCGGTGAACCAGGACCAGTCCTCCTGAAGAGATACAAGGGCGATAATATTAGATGTCTTATTGCGAAGTTGACTGGCCACCATGTTGACCTGATATCCCATCTCTTCTGCCTTCTCCAATACTCTTTTCCTTGTCGTTTCATTAACTAGTCCCGGGTTGCTGAATGTACGGGAAACCGTGCTTGCACTGATATGTAGTTCTTTCGCAATATCATAGATTGTAATCATTGCCGCCTCTTTTTGCAATCGAATGCATTTATTTGACTTTATTATAGAATTCTTGTTAATCCTTGTCAATTCTTGTCTTATATTTTTTTTATTTTTGTCTAATTTCAATAAATAAGTTTTAAAAAAATTGTGAATAATTCTTGTCTATTAATTTTTTATCTGAAATATTTTTATCTTCGGAAATATCCATCTGTCCAAACTGCTCTTCCAGTCTCGTCAGAGCCTCTATCTCTGCTATGGTACACCACGGAAGCCACTTTCCGAGGCCATTATGATATTGGAGAGCAATCTCTCCACTTTCTTCTATCAATCCTGGATAGGAATAACCGTACGTTCTCTTCCAGTCAGTCGTCTGTTTTGTATTATGTAGGATCATTCTGGCAAACTCCAGATAATGCCGATCCCCCGTCAAAATCCAAAGCCTGAAATAATCATACGGGCAGTACCCCATCATCACGTCACAATGGGAATGTCCCGTCGCGATAAGACTTAAACCAGTCTGATCCGCCTTTTCAAACACACAGTTACCTTTGTACGGATGTACCGGAAATCTCCAGGCATATGTCCATGTCTCGCAGAAATCCGCAGCTCCCCTTGCCGCATTAATCCATTTTGACTCCTTGGTCAGATCATACAGTGCAAGAAAAGCATAGAGGGACTGCATCCCTGCTTCTTTATCTATTGTATTGTCATTGTCAGCCGTCCCTCCGATAAAGGCCATACTTTGGTAAATAGCCGTATAACAAAATTCTCCGGCTCGAAGAGCCATCTCCCTGTACTTTTCTTTTTCGGAGACAAAATAAAGATTGACAAGGAATCGTATCACATTACTGGTATTATATTTTCCACTATGCTGTATTTCTCCCTGTTTTCCATACGCCCTGGCAAAAGAACCATCCTCGCCCTGTACGTTTCCCAAATGATCTGCAAAACGACAACAAAAATCAAACCACTCGTGTCTGTCCTCCCCGTATTCTTTCAGATACATCCATGCTGCCAGAATTCCCTCCACTCCGTCCGCCGCCGTCCGGAGATATGTAGGATACCCTTGTTTAAACTGAGGCGGAAAAACATCGTACCAAACTTGTGGAAATTCACTTTGATCATCCGAATGTTGTACCCAGAAATTGATCATCTCTTTTCCCTTCTCCACCATCTCCTGTTTTTTCTTTTTTTCTCCATACCTGATAAGATGATACGCACACTGTGTCTGCTGCCCTACAAACCCCATTTGAAAACTAATATCACAGACATGTCCTTCCGGCACAGTTGTCCAGAATGGAAGGCCCATCACTTTGTTGTATGGCTGACAATAAGCATCCAAAAGCGCGATACCGTCTTCATATACCTGCTGCAAATCACATTCATGAACCTCTGGTTGAAAAACATCATACCAATGCCGCCACTCCTCTCTCATCGCTTCATAATCCTCTCTCATTTGATCAAAGTGAACGCACAGTTCATATTTGTGGATGATTTCTCTTCTGACCGGATGGTTTCTTCTCGCCCATCCTCCTGTCTGCCCGATATAGCTAATCTCTCCTTCACTACCCGGATATACATAGCTCAACAAAAGTCTTTTTCCTGCGGTAAATCCAATAGAGGGATACTGCAGACTACTGTCTACGATCCAGTCTCTTCCTGTCTCTGCCACTTTGGTGTCAGGTACCGGCAACATATGACAAAGCCCAACCGACAGTCCGCATCCGGCATGATATAACTGTACATACGGAAGAGCCATGCGAGTCGCCCGGAAAAGAAAATTTTTTCTGTACAAGTCCGAGCCAAATGCTCCTTTTACGACCCCTTGATTCTTTTTGTACCAGATACCCGGAATGAAAACATCATATTCCTCTGACCAATGGCCTTTTTCTCCCCGTGGCAAAGGAACGGCAAACTCGGTGGAGAAACCAATATCCCTTACCCCAGTCTCCACTACCGTCACATTCCTGGACATTTTTACTTCCTGTACGGCATTGTTTATCTCATATTGATCGGAAAACAGAAAACTACTTCCATTGTCCGTCTCAATCATGGTTCGGCAAAGGAAACTCTCTCCCCTTTTCTCCACCATTTCATACCCCGATTTGTATACGACAAGTTTCCCTGTCTCCGTTACTATTTGTAGAACAGCCGGATATCGTAAATAGAAGGAAAACTTATCAGTGAACTTCAATTCCAGTCCATACCGCTCCTTATCACCTTCTCGAAATGGATGTACGTGCATCCCCAATACTTTTTTCATCTGACATTCTCCTTTCTCCACTTCCATATTGCAATCGATTGCAATATGGAATAAAAATTTTTTATTGTGTTTAGTATAGCACAAAACAGAATCAGGTTCTATTCGTTTTTCAATCTATATCATTTTAGTGAGCACTTTTTATTCCAAAGAAATATACAACCGCACCTATTGGAACTGTAATCAGAAGAAATGGATAAAAGAAAGCTAAATCTATATTTCCATAGAGAACCCCTCCTATCACCGGTCCTAAAGTCATGCCTAAATCGAGTCCTACATAATAAGTACTGTTGGCCAATCCTCTTTTACCCTCTCCCGCAAGCAAAATAGCCGTTGACTGACATACAGAACTCATAATCCCATAACCTCCGGCCATAAAAAGAGCCCCAAAAAACATAATGAAATTATTCTTCATCCATGCCAGACATAACATCCCTAACAAAGCGCTTATAGAACTTCCAAACAGGAAAATCCGAAACGGCAGCCGGTCAAACAAGCTTTTCATGGAAAAACGCATGGTGAAAAGCACGATGGCATATAACGGAAAAAACAGACTGACCGTAATAGAAAGGTTCCGTGCCTCTATATAGCTGACTAAAAATGACTGTGTGGCACAATAAGGAATGGCAAAAAGCATGATAATAATGGCAATCGGAATTACCTTTCTGTCCAACACCTGTATTTTCGGATTCTTCTCATTTTTTACCCTGACCGATCCCCTTGGCTCCCCCTTATCAGAAATAAATTGAATAATCAAAATGGTAAAGGCGGAAAACATCAGCGCTAAAGCAAAAGAAACACGATATCCCATCATCTGATAGATACTCACTCCGATTGCCGGGGCAATCGCCATCCCTAACGCATTCATCATTCCATAGAATCCCATACCGGAACCTATTTTCTCTTTCGGAAGCATATCGCACATCCATGTTGACATGCAGACAGAGCAGCAGGCAAATCCAACACCATTTATCATCCTTGCGAAGATAACAACATAAGGGTCAGAAGCTGTCATATACCCTAGACATGCCACGGTCATAAGAACGGCCCCAATAAATGACAATCGGTATTTGCTGATTCTGTCTGCCAGGTTTCCAACAAAAGGTCTGCAAAACAGGGAACAAAGATTCATCAGTCCTCCAATCACTCCCATCACTCCTGCAGAAGCGCCTATACTCCCGGAAAATCCGGTGATCAGCGGCGTTACCAGCATAGGGCTGGCAAAATAGAAGAAACTTGCCGCCAAAATTAAAATGATATTTTTAGAATACGTTTGCTGCTTCATAAGATCCCCCCTGCCAAACTTACGCTAACGCTGTCTTTACTGTATCACACCTGCAATGTAAAATCCATACACGAATCCCTTTCTGCTATTCTTCCCTTCTAGGTCAATATTAAGAAGCAAAAATTATAAAAAGAAAGAGAAACTTCGTTTTATCAAAGAAGTTTCTCTTTCTTTTTGGGGAGGAATCCTGTCTATTTTATCAGTTCTTCTACTTCTTTCGCCGCCGTCTCCCAGAGATCCTGAAGATAATCACAGCCGCTTGGGTATTCGTCAAACCGAAGATCCAAGTTTCCATAGTCATCGATCAGATCCAGTACATGCTCACGGCTGGTCAGGGATTCCAGGTATTCCAACAGACGCATATCGTTCATAGCGTCTTCCATAACCGGCAGTCTCATGGACTCCACCGGCTTTCCGTCTGCTCCTGGATAGACAATGAATGGATCCCCTGCCGGAAATGCATCTTCCCCATCGTTAATACGATAAGGATCTATGGTATGCAGAGAATACTGGCAATTATAAAAATTATATCCCCAATGAAGGAATCCTTCCATCTTGTATTTATAGAGCTGCGCTCCTAAGATTCTTGTTCTCCATCCCGGCATAGCAATATACCTGTTGCTGACCTTATACCCCTGTCCACAACAATAATATACCCATCCATTCTTCAGCCCTGCATCCAGAAACTGATGAATCGAATCATTCGTAGGAACCGGATTCTTTACAATCCCTTTTTCATACAGATCCAGATGGCTTAAAGCATCAATGATCTTTGCGCCTTCCAAATATGGCTCTACCATCTGAAGCGCTTTCTGGTATGTATCCGCATTGTAAATAGTAGGTTCATCCGATACATGAAAGATGGTATTGTCAAACACGCCCAGCTCTTTCAATTCCTTTACAAGCTCCGGTAAAAATTCAGCCAGGAATTTATCATAGCCGCAGGACTCTACCGGTGTATGCCATCCAAATATTTTTTCGCTTTTACCGTCCACTTCTGCCATCACCTTTGGCGGATATTTTGCTCCCCATTGAGCAAATAGATGAGCCATCTCAAAGAACTCAAACCCGATTTCCCTACAAAGACGAATCCATCGGCGAAGAAGTCCAAAATCAAATTCAAATCTTCCTTCTGTCATCTTAATTTTGACAAGCTGAACTGTCGTTCGATCCTTTCCAATCAGCGTATCCAGGGCCGGAGTCAAAATCGGCGTATATGCAACGTTGATTCCCCTCTCAAATGCAAGCCGAAGATAGGCTTCAATCATATTCCAATGCTCCTCGGAGTATACCTCCACTCCATAATAATCCGCCAAACAGTCCGGATAAAACCATTCTGTATGGAGAAATTTCTGTTTAGGAAGACTTGCGGGAACCACATGAATCGTAACCTCTGGCTGAGCAAGAACCATCCCTTCATCATCCGAAAAGATGAAAGAAACCGTATAATCTCCGCCCTTTAAGTCCTCCGGGATCTCACAGTCGATCCACAGGGCTCTCCACTGTTCTAAAACTACCTGTACTCCGTCTTCAAAAGGAGACAGAATATCCGGGTACAGACCTGCCTCATGACCGATATATTCAGAATCGTATTTCTTATTCTGTTTTTCATGTGGCATGAATACCGGCACACAGTCCACCTTTCGGATTGTAACTTTCCCCGGGAAATCTCCTTCTGCCTTTACGTGAGCATAAGGATTTCGGAACGCCTGCTTTAATGTCTGATTCAAATAGTAATCCCCATGAAAGCAGTAAGCTGCCTGAAAAGAAACCCTTTGCCCAAGGAAGCCTATGATCCTTTTTACCAGCCTTGAATTCTGCATCCCTCCCAGGGGCAGTACCTTTTCCATTGAACTAATAATTCTTACATCATAATCCATAGTAAACCTCCTTTATAACATTTTTATCCTTTAATACCACTAAGGGCAATACCTTCTACAAATTTTCTCTGCAAGAAACAATAGAGTATGAATGGAAATAGAAAGGCAAGTGTAGCGCCTGCCATTACCAGGCCATAATTGCTTACATAATTATTCTGCAGCATAGACAATCCCAAAGTCAGAGTCTTCATCTCATCGTGGGTAATCATAACCAACGGCCAAATAAAGTCATTCCAGGAAGTAATAAATGTAAATACTACCAAAGAAATCACTACCGGCTTTGACAACGGAAGGATGATCCTGGTAAATATCTTGAATTCTCCGCATCCGTCCATTCTTGCCGATTCAATCAATTCATCCGGAATTCCCTCCATAAACTGCCTCATCAGGAATACCCCGAAAGCATCCAATATGACTGTAAACAGGGACGGATAGGTATTTAAAAGCCCCATATTCTTCATAATAGTAAAGACCGGAATCAGGATCACCTGCCCCGGCATCATCAGCGTAGCCAGGTAAATCCAGAAAATTCCCTCTTTAAAAGGAAATTTCTTTTTTGCAAACGCATATCCTGCCAGTGTGGCGATCACCACATTAAAAAAACAAGCGCACGCAACAACGATCACGCTGTTCCGGATATAGGTTAAGATTGGAAAGTTCGACAATAGGTTTTCATAGTTCCTAAGATCCATAGTGGAAAAATCAAAGGATGCGGTCATTACTCTTTTCTGAGTAAAAGATGTCAGTATCATATAGATAAATGGATACAACGAAATCACAACAAATCCGATTAATACAATGGCAAGAATTATTTTCGACAGTTTGATCTGTTTGGAATGTATCATCCCGGCACCTCCTTTCTCTAATCTTTTTCACGAAATACGACCTTCTGCAAGAAAGAGATCACTAAGACAACAGCCAGCAGAAGCATGGATACGGCGCTTGCATATCCCATTTGATAATTTTTAAATGCCGAATTGTATATGGTAAGAACCAGTGTGGTTGTCGCACGCCCCGGCCCCCCTCCTGTCAGCGTATATACAAGGTCAAAAACCTGGAAGGACCAAATCGTCCCTAATGTCACTACAAGATAAGTAATAGGTTTTAACATAGGAAGGGTAATTGAGAAAAACTGCCTCATATTCCCCGCTCCATCTACCCTTGCCGCTTCGTATAAAGATGTAGGAATATCCATCATTCCTGCATAAAAGATCACCAAAAAATATCCCACATTTTTCCATATTGCAATTACACAGACAGAAAACAATGCCGTCCACCGATTACCAAGCCAGTTCACCGCATCAATCCCAAATACTCCGGCGATGGAATTAATCACGCCTTCCGGATTTCCCGAAAGAAGAAGTCTCCACACTGCTGCTGTTAATACCATAGAAGTTATCACGGGAATAAACATTGCGCTCCGCACAAGATTACCAAAACGATTCCGGAACAATCTTGCCAATATGTAAGCAATAACCAGGGAAAGGATCGTCTGGATCGGCACAACGATAATCGTATAGATTCCTGTATTGATTAGTGAAGAAACAATATAGGGATCCTTGAGAATATCCTTATAATTACTCAGACCGACGAATTCTGGCGCCTGAAGTACATTATAATCAGTAAAACTATAGCCTGCCGTCATAAAGATCGGGATTACATGGAACATCAGCAGAAGCAGGAAACTTGGAAGGATAAAGAAGTATGCGCTGGCGGATTGCCATTTTAATTTTGTCCGTTTCATAAGTATCCTCCATTTTTTTAATCTGCCGGGACATTCTCATATCCCGGCAGGTCATTTGATTACTCGTTCAAAATTGTCTCCGCATAGGAAACAGACTCATTGATTACATCGTCCGGTGATATTTCACCCATGATCATCAGCTGCAGGTTCTTATACAAGGAATCAGAAATCTTAGAATTTCCTTTTGCCGGTGATAATGAATGTAGGTAATCTCCATCTTCCTCATAAACTGACTCAAATGCAGGATTATCATGGTATTCTTCATCTTTACCGATAGGCGCAAACTGAGCAGACTCGTGGTAGGTTGTCATGGATGATCCGCTTAACATAAATTGCATCAACTTATATGCCAAATCCTTATTTTCCGCATTAGACATCAATACCAGTGAATCCGATGCAATAAAAGTCCCTTTTTCCTGATTTGTCAAGCTTGTAATAAATCCCCAATTTAGTCCAGCATCGTCAAATTGTACGGTACTGGAGCTTTCCATTTCTACAAATGCTGTTTTTCCCTCACAGAAGTAACTGATACAGTCATCATTTGTTAGACTCGTTACAACGTCCGGAAGAATATGATACGTAAATCTCAGATCATATAAAAACTGGAGAGCTTCTTTTCCTGCTTCACTGTCAATCGTAAGAGCAGTTCCTTCTTCGTTAAAGATAGAGCCTCCGCTCTGCCACAGATAAGGATAGAAAGAAGCATTCAAGGTACTCATGGAAGGATTGCCCCACCGCTGTACCAGCGGATATACTTCAGAACTTCCGTCTGCACCCACTTTGATCTTTTGGCAGATCTCTATAAACTGATCCCATGTACAGTTCGCCGGTACTTCCGTAATTCCATTCGCCGCCAGAATATCTTTGTTATAGCACATAACAATTACATTTCCTACGATCATTGGCATACAATACTGCTTTCCATCAATCACACCATTGTCCAGATACAGGAAATTATCTTTGTCTTTATCAGTAAGATAATCATCCAGTGGCTCAACCGCTCCCATATCAATGAAGTCTCCGAGCATTTCCATATACATATAGCCTACATCCGGTCCTTCTCCTGAGGTTACGCCAGTCAGATATTTTTCTTCGTAATTGCCCCAAGGCACGATTTCAATATTAACCTCTACGTTATTTTCTTCCTCAAAAGGAGCCAGTATTTTCTCCCAGATCTCTTTGTCATCCTGATTCTCACTCAAAGGCGGCATCCAGACATCCAGAGATTCTGTCTTTCCCCCACCTTCTGACTTAGATCCGCTGTCTTTCTGACATCCAATCAGCATTGCGGAAGCCGTGGTTGCACACAGAAGAATCGAAATTGCCTTTTTGGTAAATTTTTTCATCAACATTCCTCCTGTCATAATTAATTACTGTCATTTTACATTGCAAACTTTTTGATTTACTGAATATTGGGATGCATCCATTTATTTTCCAGTTTCATATGAACTGTTTCTAAAATTCATTATACAGATTGCAGAAAAAAAATAAATAAACAAAAATTACACAGAAAAATCTCATGAAACATTTTCTGTGTAATTCCTGTGAAATATACATTATTTATTTTAAGTCTTACGCAAATCCGGGATATTATCCCGGCATAATATACATTTTTTGGCTAATTAACAAATCTTGATTCTTTGTAAAAATAAACTTTTTTAGACTTTATTCTGCCGCTTGTATACGCCGGGTGTGATATTTTCATACTTTTTAAAAATACGGATAAAATGAATATCACTGGTAAAGCCGACCTGCTCCGCTACCTCTTTTATTGTAATACCCTCCTTTTCCATAAGCTTTTTTGCCGCCTCAATCCGCAGTTCATTCATGTATTCTACAACTCCTATCCCATATTCTTCCTTAAATACTTTTGACACATAAGAAGTGCTGACACCTACCTGCTCGGAAATATAACACAGTCCAAGAAAATGTTGATTATAATTTTCTTCGATGATTTTCTTAATTTTATAGGAAAGCCTCTCTTTCTGCCTCATAGTATACTGGCTTCCCAAATCCTCAAATTCTGACAAAATTTCTTTCAGGCAAGCCGATAATTCTTTTACGGAATCGCAGCCTTTTAGAGCGTTCATCCATTCAGGCATATGATTACCATGATAGCGCGTATCCTCCCCTTGCGCGGATTGAATAACGGTATTAATCACCGCATACTGACGGCTGGTTCGAACATAAGCATCATCTGCAGACAACACATAGGAAGCAAGCACTTCGGGAACCATCGCTTTCGCCTCTGCATATTCCCGAAGCATCAAGGCTTTCTTCCATCGATCAAATATCAATACTTCTTCTTTTTCCTGTGGAATGGTCTCTCCCGGAAGCCCCAATTCTTTATGAAAAAACAATAGCGTCTGTTCATAGATAGATACCATCTGACTTTCCGACATGAACACTTCGCTTTGCCGCATCCGAATATCCTCTTTTTCCCACTGTTGCCGGATCAGTTCTTCTATCCGGCACAAAAGATCGGAATCCGTACTTTCATAATTTAGAAGAAACACCGCTGTATCACCTATCAAAGTTGGAACTACATCCACAAAGCTATATTCGCGCTCTAATGACTGTCCCACCTCTTGAAGGTTTTCCTTTGACTGATGCTTATCTCTTTGAAAAGATACATCTGCCAGGATAAAGGAATAATAGATATAGTCAAACAGGATTCCTGCCGTCTGAAAAAGATTCCGGAGCGCCTCTGGATCTGACTGTCTCTGATTCAGCACATCTCCTAATGCACTTTCTTTGATGGACCATAACACTTTATCATTTAAGCTGTTGATCGTCTTTTCGATTGATTTATGCTGTTTCAGGCCTAGAAATAGCGAAATTGCAAGCCCAATTCCGGTACACAAAATAATTCCCATTATCAATAAATGTTGAATCGATTTGATATGGGCAACCAAAACTTCTTTATTACTAAGTACGACATAATAGAACGCATGATGCGCCGATGGCATTTCCCATCCCACATAGCCGTCTTCATCAACTTTCTCTGACTCATTTGGATTGCGTGTCAAAAGATCCTGCAGTTCCGAATTAGAAGGGGCAGATTCCTTCATCCTACTCAAATACAACTGTTCCTCTTCTGTCAAAACAAAAATAGAGGTGCCATCATCATTGGGAAGGGCCATATCCAAAAGTCTCATAAATTCTGTATCATTGACTCCGATAATCAGAATAGACTGCGGATCCCTTTCTCTGCTGGCAGGAATCTGCTGACGAAAATAAAGCTTTTCTTCGTTTTTTCCAAGAGGGGAAAAGAAAAAGTTTATATTGTCGGACTCCAAAATATGGGATTTCCATTCTGCATATCCTTTACTGCTCAATTCGCTGTTCAGAAGAAAATAATTTCTAGAATTATAGCATCCTTCCGTCCCAACAATATAATCCCAAACCGGATAATACAGGTAAATGTCTTCTATCATGGAATTCGCAATCTTAATATTTTTCATCAATTCCGAATATCGATAAGCTTCAGGAGTGGAAAATGCAGAAATATCTTCTGCTGATTGGAGCACCATATTCTGATTATTTAGAAGCAGCTCGGATGCAGAGGACTGGATTGTGAACAGATAATGATCAATTCCCTGTCTGGCCGTATCAATGATCGTTTCCGTCTCCCGGATTTTCTCTTGTTCCATCATGTTGACCGCCCGAATATTAACAGCAAAAAGCAACACAAAAATCAGCATACATCCGGCAAGAAGGGGAAATATCCAGTGTTTTTTTAGTTTTGACAAATGGAAACCCAGAAACATCTCCATACTCCTTCCTGTTCATACCTTCTCTTTTAATCATGTGACTACACTATGATTTTAATATTATTCAAATAAGAAGTCAATCGAGGGACATAGCTTAAAAAGCCTGCCTCTTCTTGCATTGCATAATCTGAAGTCCAGCTACGTAAATATACATAACATACGTTATGTCCTGGGGTATCCTACAATTAATCCAAAAAGCAATTCCCCCAATAATTCAGCAAAGTATTCCGTGAATTAGTACAACATTCCTAACAGCTCTTATCAGTACCTCTAGCGTCACTGCCATTGCTGCCTTTGGAATTACGGAAAAGTTTGAAATGTGCATTAGGGTACGGCTGTGGTCTGCTAGGATTCTTCTTGTTTTAGTAATTGGATTTTCAAAACGCCTTTCCCGTCTGTTTGTTAACAGCAAAGTTGTTTTATGCATTGTTGGAACATATTTTTTAATTGTTAGTGTTGGATATATTTTGAACACTGTAACAAATTGTTACCTAGGTGCCCTCAATGGTATAGGAAAACCATCAAAAAGTATATTTCTGATGATTTTCTATTATATTGTCGTTCAGATGCCTTTGGACTATCTACTATATCATTTAGGTTTTGGCCTAAATGGCATTTAGTTTGCAGTGTAATGAGTGATATTGCTGCCAGTATAACAGCGGTTTATATTGAAAAAAATTATCTTTCTGTTTCGAATAATATTTTATAACTGCGCAAAGAAAGATGGGTTCGTTAACAGACAGGAGTTTTCATATATTACTTTATTAATACCAAATCTGCAATAAATGTTTATCTATGAAATGTTCCCGGATCTGGTACAAAATCTACAAGTAAATCACCCAATGGCGCTAAATAGTTTAGATGAGAAGGATGTTGATAAATCATAAACGCCGAAAGCCTTGATAAACCAAGGTTTTCGGCGATGTTTTTGGCGTCGCTAAGAGGATTTGAACCTCCGACCTACCGCTTAGGAGGCGGTCGCTCTATCCTGCTGAGCTATAGCGACAATTAAAAATATATCAATAAATTTGGGAATTATCTTTTACTAAGATACAAATATTTTTGTACCTTTCTTTTTACAACACATTTAATTATATCATATTCCAGAAACATTGTGAAGTACCTATGAAAAATTAATTTTCCCTTGGAGCCAGATGTTGGCCTTGAATCTCCGGCCCACCGCAGGTTCCCCAAATATCTTTGTTTTGGGAATACAAAGATCAAAAATCATCTCATTTGCATCCAGTGTCAGCACCATAATCTTTTCCCTTGTTACCTCATTGATAACCAGATCCATATCCAGAATTTCCCCCATAATGGAATACAAATCACATTCGACCCCGTACGGCATAAAATAAGTATCAATAATACTGAAGATATCTTCTGTAACCACACGTTTGGATACTTTTTGATATGTATCCATGTCTTTCAAAGTCAGGGTTTCGATAGCTTCGGAGTCCCCTTTCCGTGCCGCACTGACTAACATCATCCGGTTGCGGAACTCTTCTCTTTGCTCTTTTTTGTCCTTTTCATTTTTTGTCACTGGCAAAAGTACGGTACCTTCACAGGCCAGTGCAGAAAGTGTCACGGACGTTTTCTTTTTCCCCAAATTTCCGGACTGTAGTTCCCGCACATATTCCATCGGGTTTTGCAGATAGAACATCAATGAAATATCCACACGGGCATCCTCGCAAATTCCCACATAAGCTTCTTTATCAATCTTTTTTTCCACAATCACATCGGCATATGTGGTGATTCCCTTTCCCTGAAACACCGGAATACTGTACTCTTTTTCAAAGTTCTCATCCAGATCTTCCACACCGTACAGCGCCAGTTCCAGCCGCTCTCCTATGATTTTTCTGAACTCGCAGTAATCCGTGCTCTCGTCCAGTATTCTTCTTTCATGGGAAGTAAATTCCGTACGGACTTCTTCCTCCACCTTTCTTATCATGGAGCCGGAAATCTCCTCTCCGAACCCAATTGCTCTTGTATATTTATGCATTATCTGATTTCCTTCATCCCACCCATGTATGGCTGAAGCGTTTCCGGAATCTTCACAGAGCCGTCTGCCTGGAGGTTGTTTTCCAGAAATGCGATCAACATTCTTGGTGGCGCCACAACAGTGTTATTAAGTGTATGTGCAAAATATTTTTTTCCGTCCTCTCCCTTGATGCGGATTCCCAGACGTCTTGCCTGCGCATCCCCCAGGTTGGAACAACTTCCTACTTCAAAATACTTCTTCTGTCTTGGAGACCATGCTTCCACATCGCAGGATTTCACTTTGAGATCCGCCAGATCACCGGAACAACATTCCAGTGTACGCACCGGTATGTCCAAAGTACGAAAGAAATCGACTGTATTTTTCCACATTTTTTCATACCAGTCCATACTCTCTTCTGGTTTGCACACAACAATCATTTCCTGTTTTTCAAACTGGTGTATTCTATATACCCCTCTTTCTTCAATTCCATGAGCACCTTTTTCTTTCCGGAAACATGGAGAGTAACTTGTCAGTGTTCTCGGAAGTGTCTCTTCGGGCAGTATAGAATCAATAAATTTTCCGATCATGGAATGTTCACTTGTTCCAATCAAGTAAAGATCTTCCCCTTCAATTTTATACATCATAGCGTCCATTTCCGCAAAACTCATTACGCCTGTCACTACGTTGCTGCGGATCATAAATGGCGGTACACAATAGGTAAATCCACGATTAATCATAAAATCTCTTGCATAAGAAATAACTGCGGAATGGAGCCTTGCAATGTCTCCCATCAGGTAATAGAAACCATTTCCGGCTACTTTTCCTGCGCTTTCCAAGTCTATTCCATGAAATTTCTCCATGATTTCCGTATGATACGGGATCTCATAATCCGGAACAATCGGTTCTCCAAAGCGTTCCAGCTCTACGTTTTCGCTGTCATCTCTTCCAATCGGCACAGACGGATCAATAATATTCGGGATCACCATCATAATCTCCTTGATCTTTTCCTCTACTTCTTTTTCTTCAGAAGAAAGCTCGGCAGTTCTTCCGGCATTTGCCTCTACCTGATTTTTTAACTCTTCTGCTTCTTCTTTTTTGCCCTGAGCCATACATGCCCCAATCTTCTTAGAGATTTTATTTTTATCTGCACGCAGTGCCTCTACTTCCTGCTTGATTTCCCTGTTTCTTTTATCCAATTCCAATACTTCATCTACCAATGGCAACTTTTCGTTCTGAAATTTCTTTTTGATATTTTCTTTTACTATATCCGGATTACTTCTTACAAATTTAATATCTAACATTTCTATTCTCTTCCTCCATCTATTCTATACCTGCCAATTCTTCGTCATTCCCGTATATCGCACGCTCCAACGATTCCTCTTCTTCCTCGGCAAGCTCTGTGTGACATTCCCCAGCCACAATCTCTTTTATATAAATATAACATCCCTCTCTACTGTGCATGACATTCATAATCCAGCCATTATCTTCTCCGTCCAAAATAGTAAAGGCAAAGCTGAGTTTCCCTCCCATCTCGTGAAAGGCGTCATACTGTACCACTCCTGTCTTCTGGATACTTCCGCTGATTTTTTCTCTAAGCAAACGTAGTTCCAATTGATTTTCTTCTGAAAGTTCCTCAATACTTTCCATTTTCTCCAGGTGACGCCGAATGTTTTCTTCCAGTGTCTTTCCATCACTTCCCCGCATAAACTTGGAGTAACTTCTTTTCAGCCGGTTATACTTCATATTTAAGTTCACGAAAAAAGTGCAGAGGACAATCAAGATCAAAAACATGGCAATTAGAATATATGCCGGGTCCACACCGATTGATTCCAGGATTTTACTCTGCATCTTATCTGACTTCCTCTCTAATACTCATAATCATCTCAAACAGTCTTTCCAGTTCTTCGTCAGAATAATACTCAATTTCAATTTTTCCTTTACCATTTGACTTTCTGTTGACAGAGACCTTTGTTCCCATAATTCCTCTCATTTTTTCTTCCAGATCATGGTAAATAAATTCATTTTCTCTTTTTAAACTCTTCTTTTCCGGTTTCGGTTTATTCCATTCCCGTATCAACTTTTCTGTCTCTCTTACACTCAGTTTTTCGTCAAAAACCTCGTTTGCTGCTGTATACTGATCTTCTTTATTTTGCAGTGCAAGAAGTGCTCTTGCGTGTCCACTGGAAATCATGTCGTCAATCAACATCTGCTGCACTCTTTCATCCAATTTTAGCAGACGAATTGAATTCGTGACCGCTGTTCTGCTTTTTGCTACTCTTTCAGCAATTTCATCCTGTTTCAAAGAGAATTCTTCCATCAGCCGCTTATATGCCTGAGCCTCCTCTACCGGATTGAGGTTTTCTCTCTGAATATTTTCAATCAGAGCAATCTCCACGACTTCCTGTCTGGAATATTCTCGGACAATAACTGGAACTTCTTTCATTCCGGCCATCTTGGCAGCTCTCCACCTGCGTTCCCCGGCAATAATCTCATAGTAATCCCCTTTTTTCTGTACAAGCAGTGGCTGCAAAACTCCAAACTGTTTGATTGATTCAGACAATTCCAAAAGCGAATCTTCTTCAAAATTTCTTCTTGGTTGTTCTCTATTTGGTTCAATCATATTGATTTTCACCATTTTTTCTCCGGCTAATACAGGTTCTTCCACCTTTTCCTTCAAAGGTGTACTTTTTTTGGTCGATCGGTTGTCCGGAATCAGACTGTCCAGTCCTTTCCCCAATCCCTTCCCTAATCCACTTCTTTTTGCTGTCATTCTTCCTCTCCTTTATGAATCACTTCATCTGCCAATAGCATATAGCTTTCTGCACCGGATGATTTTGGATCATACAAATTAATTGGCATACCATAGCTTGGTGCCTCAGCAAGTCTTATATTTCTCGGAATTATCGTCTTGTAGATGGTTTGCTCCAGGTTATCTTTTACATTCTCCACTACCTGAAGCGAAAGATTCGTACGGGCATCATACATTGTAAAAACTACCCCCTCCATCTTCAGATTCTCATTTAGTCTTTCCTGCACCAACTCGATTGTATGAATCAACTGACTTAATCCCTCCAATGCGTAATATTCACATTGAATAGGAACCAACACGCTGTCTGCAGTCGTCATGGCATTGATTGTCAGCATGTTTAAAGACGGTGGGCAGTCAATAATAACATAATCGTAACTTTTCCGAATCTTTGCCACCTCTCCTTTGAGAATATATTCCTTATTTTCCACTCCTATCATCTCTATCTCTGCAGCTGATAAATCAATATTGGTAGGAAGCACGTCCAGATTTTCTATTACTTCTCTGCAAAGGACATCTTCGATCCCCGCTTTCCCAATAATCAAATCATAGACTGTATTTTCTACATTATCTTTCTCTACCCCTAACCCACTAGTCATATTTCCCTGCGGATCCATATCAATCGCCAATACTTTCTGTTCCTTTGCCGCCAGACACGAGGATAAATTGATCGCCGTAGTTGTTTTGCCAACGCCGCCTTTCTGATTGGCAACCGCAATTATTCTACCCATTTATACTTCACCTTTCTTTCATAAGCATTATTATATCATTTTTCATTTCCATAATCTATACAATGTTTCATGTGAAACATAAAAATTCTTCCTGATTTTTCATCTTTTTTTTAGACATAATTGCTGCTTCACTGAAATGTTTCACGTGAAACGCTTACTTTAAGATTTCTTACAAAGTATTCCATCTAAGTGTATTGTTAGCTCTTGTTCTACGTAAGTAAAAACCATGTCGAAAATTTCATACATTCATTACTTTTCTTGCTTATCCCAATGTAGTATAATAGTCATATCAATATCTATGAAAGTTGGTTGTGATTATGAAGAAAAAACTTAGATCTTTTGTTATTCTTACCGCCCTGTCTACGGCTACAATACATATCATAAACAGAGGAATTCATTATTTCGCAACAATGCATAATCTTCTTCAGCGTGATGATACAGATGACTACGAATGGAGATTTGGAAGGGTCCACTATCGGAAATGTGGTGAGGGTAAGCCCTTGCTTTTACTTCACGATCTGGCACCCGCGAGTTCCTCTGTTGAATGGTCCTATACAATCTCTTTGCTTGCTAAAAATCATACCGTCTATGCAATAGATCTTCTGGGATGTGGACAGTCAGACAAACCAAATCTGACATATACGAATTTTTTATATGTACAGATGATATCAGACTTTATCAAAAATGTTGTGCATAAGCAGGTTGATGTCATTGCAACCGGTTCTTCTGCTCCACTTGTTGCCATGGTTTCGACAGGAAATCAGGAGCTTATTGATAAAATGGTATTTGTAAACCCACAGGATCTCTATGATCTTGCTAAGATTCCATCCAAACGAAGCAAACTGCTTTATCATTTAATTAGTATGCCTCTTCTAGGCACTTTTCTCTATAATATTTTATTCTGCAAAAAGCAGATTGTCTCGAATGCAGAGAAATTATTCTATGATCAGACACAGATTGATGAGTGGATGATTAACGCCTACCATGAGGCCGCACATATTGATAATATGCATTCCCGCTATCTATTTGCAAGTATTAAAGGAAATTATACAAAGGTAAATCTTGTTCCGTTTCTACCAAATATTACACACAGTATCTTTGTTATCCGTGGTATCAATAATCCCTTATTGGAAAATAATGCCCGTCAATATCAGAAATACTTGCCATCTATTGAGGTTATTGAAATTGATGAGACAACATATTTACCACAAATAGAAAAGCCGGAAGAATTCTGCGAACAGGTAGAAATCCTCCTGGATCCGAAATAATTACAAAAAGTGCGAAAGAGCGTAATCTCCGAATCAAAAGTATTGCCAATTATTTTAGTAAATTAGTATTTTCGTTTCTTATTTTAAAAAGTGGGAATGTTTCACATGAAACATTCCCACTTTTCTTATAATGGTTCTTTTGCAGGTAGACCAGCCTTTCTCGGATATTTCTTTGCCGTAGGCTTTATTTTCTTAATTTTAATAATAGATCTTCCAATTTCCGTTCCCGGCAACTTAAATTTATTCACTTCTTCAACAGTTCCACCAAGAATTTGCACTGAATTTTCAGCTTGTTCTACTTCCTTATCGATATCTTCAGATTTATATGGTACAAAATAACCACCTATCTTCACATATGGAAGACAATATTCTGATAAAGTAGCAAGATTTGCTACCGCACGTGAAACACAAAAGTCAAATTTTTCCCGATACTGTGTCTTCTTAGCAAAGTCTTCTGCCCTTCCATGAATCGTTTCGATTTTCTCTAGCCCTAACTGCTGAATCACTTCATCTAAAAAACGAATTCTTTTATTTAATGAATCAAGAAGTACAACTTGAATTTCAGGAAAAACAATCTTCAGTGGAATTCCAGGGAATCCTGCTCCCGTTCCTATATCGATTATAGAGGAAACCTTTGACATATCAAACGATTTTACAATCATAAGACTATCCAAAAAGTGCTTTTCATTGACTTCATCATACTCTGTAATTCCCGTCAAATTCATTACTTTATTCCATTCCACAAGAATCCGATAGTAAGTATCAAACTGTTCTTGCTGTCTGTCCGTCAGGGAAAGACCCAATCTTTTTACCTTTGATTCCATTATGTTGTCCATTTTCTCTCTCCTTTAATCTTCTATCCCTGCCGCATTGACTCCATATAGACAAGTAGTACAGAAATATCTGCCGGAGATACTCCTGATATTCTGGAGGCTTGTCCAATTGACACCGGACGCTGTTCGCTTAATTTCTGTACCGCCTCGATACGAAGACTCTTCACTTCATGATAATCAATATCTTCCGGAATTCGTTTCTTTTCCATTTTCCTAAATTGTTCCACCTGACGCATCTGGCGCTTAATATAACCATCATACTTAATGTTAATATCCACTTGTTCTGCCACTTCTTCCGAGACATTTGGGCGCCTTTCATCAATCGGTGCAAGGAAATTATAGTGAAGTTCCGGCCTGCGTATCAAATCAGCGATCGTTGCCCCCGAATTTAGTGGTGTACTTCCATACTCTGCAAGTAGGTTCTGAACTTTTTTATTTGTTCCCACATGCGTGTGTTCTACACGTTCTATCTCAGATGCAATTTTTTTTTCTTTCTTAAGCAGATTGTCATAACGTTCCTTGGGAACCAATCCAATCTCATAACCAATCTTTGTCAGCCTCTGATCTGCATTATCCTGGCGGAGCAGGAGACGATATTCAGCTCTGGACGTCATCATACGGTATGGCTCGTGACTTTCCTTTGTTACCAGGTCGTCGATTAAAACGCCGATATACGCCTGAGAACGATCCAGTACGAGCGGTTCCCTGTCTTGAAGCTTTAACGCTGCATTAATGCCAGCCAAAAGTCCCTGTCCAGCCGCTTCTTCATATCCGGAACTCCCGTTAAACTGCCCTGCACTGTAAAGTCCCTTTACCTTACGGAATTCCAGCGTAGGATAAAGCTGTCTGGCGTCAATACAGTCATACTCAATCGCATAGGCATTTCGTATAATTTTGGCATGTTCTAATCCTGGCACAGAGCGGTACATATCATACTGCACGTCCTCGGGAAGTGAGCTTGACATTCCTCCGATATACATTTCATTTGTGGATTCTCCCTCTGGCTCAATGAATACCTGATGCCTCTTTTTATCAGCAAATTTCACAACTTTGTCTTCGATAGACGGACAATACCTGGGTCCGGTCCCTTCAATGGCGCCGGAGAATAAAGGAGATCTATCCAAATTTTTACGAATGATATCGTGCGTTTTTTCATTGGTATATGTCAACCAACAGGATACCTGTTCCCTTTGAATGGACTTCGGATCTGTTGTAAAGGAAAACGGGGTGATCCTTTCATCTCCTTTTTGCTCCTCCATCTTTGTAAAATCAATCGATCTACGATCGATTCTTGCCGGAGTTCCCGTCTTAAAACGGTACATTCGGATACCAAGTCGCTTCAGGCAGTCGGTCAGGTAGGTCGACGCCTGAAGCCCATTTGGACCCGTTTCAATACTAATATCACCATAAATACACCTTGCCTTCAAATATGTCCCTGTACAAAGAATTACAGCCTTACAGCGGCATATTGCACCAGAAATAAGCTGTACCCCCGTGACTTTTCCCTCTTCCACGAGGATATCTACCACCTCTGCCTGCTTTAAGTCCAGACCCGGTTGATTTTCCAATACCATCCGCATGGCTTTGCTGTACTCCTGCTTATCTGCCTGAGCTCTTAGAGAATGAACCGCAGGTCCTTTGGATTTATTTAACATTTTTGACTGAATAAAAGTCCGGTCAATGACCTTTCCCATCTCTCCTCCAAGGGCATCCACTTCCTTCACCAGATGACCTTTAGACGTCCCGCCAATATTCGGATTACACGGCATCATGGCAATGCTTTCCATGCTGACTGTAAAGACGATGGTCCTCATCCCCAGTCTTGCCGCCGCCAAGGCCGCTTCACAGCCGGCATGTCCGGCTCCAATTACAGCCACATCGTAACTATCCTTATTTTCCCATACAGAATTTGCTGAATATTTCATTAACCAAATCCTCTCCTATCGTTTCTCCCGTAATATTTCCCAATGCCTCATATGCGTCCATCAAATCAATGGTGTAGAAGTCCTCCGGCATACCGCTTTCAATGCTCTCCTTTACCTGTGAAAGGCTTGTAAACGCCTGCAAAAGGGCTTCTTTCTGTCTAACATTGGTAATATAAACCTCATCATTAAAGGTGAGCCCTCCCTGGAAAAACATCTCCTTGACTGTCTGTTCCAGTTCGTAAATTCCCTCTTCTTCCTTTGCGGAAATCTCAATCATCGGTTTGTCCAGATGCTCTTTTACCATCTTGGGGGTGACCATGGTCTTCAAATCCGACTTATTTAGAAGGACAATAACATTCTTATCTTCAATCATCCTCATAATCTCAAAATCATTTTCATCCAAATTTCGTGACGCGTCAACTACAAAAATAATCAAATCTGCCTCTTCTGCCTGATTTCTCGCCCGGTCAACGCCAATCTTTTCCACTACATCCTCTGTCTGACGAATCCCCGCCGTATCCACGATATTCAGGCTGACACCATTTAACTGAATGTGCTCTTCCAGAATATCCCTTGTCGTCCCTTCAATGTCCGTTACAATCGCCCGATCTTCACCTACAAGTACATTTAGTAATGATGATTTTCCGGCATTTGGCTTTCCGACAATAACAGTACGTATCCCCTCCTGTATTTTTCTTCCGTTATCCGCAGTATTGATAAGTTTTTTCAATTCTTTCAACAATTTTTCTGTTTTTTCCACAAGGCTTTCTGCATACCCATCAAGAGAAATATGCTCCGGATCATCCAACGCCGACTCAATATAGGCGGTGTGATAGAGGATTTCATCTCGCATAGCCTGTATTTTACGTTGAATACTTCCTCTTAACTGACTTACTGAATTTTTCAATGCAAACTCATTTTTCGAATGGATAACGTCAATAACAGCTTCCGCACGGGAAAGATCCATCCTTCCATTTAAAAATGCACGCTTCGTAAATTCTCCAGGCTCCGCGGCTCTGGCACCGTTTTTCAACACTGTTTCCAGGATCTTTCTGACTACAAAGACGCCCCCGTGACAGTTAATTTCCACCGTATCCTCCCCGGTGTAACTGTGTGGACCTCTCATCAATATCACAAGCACCTCATCGATGGTATCTTCCCCATCCTTAATCCAACCGTAATGAACAGTATGGCTCTCCTGACTGGAAAGCTGCTTCTTCCCCTTATAGATCCGGTCCGCAATTTCAAAGGCTTCCGGACCGCTCATCCGTACAATCCCAATTCCTGAATCTGACATGGCGGTCGAAATTGCAGTAATTGTCTCCGTTAATTTTATCATATTTTCATCCTCCAAAGCACTAAAAAAGGGCAGATTATCCTGTATTCTGGAAATCAGCCCTTTTTTGTCTTTATTTGTTTCTGATTAATGTAACTACGACTCTTCTGTAAGGCTCTTCTCCTTCACTGTGCGTCGTCACATAACGGTCCGACTGAAGAGCAGAGTGAATAATTCTTCTCTCATATGGGTTCATCGGCTCCAACGCAACCGCTTTTTTCGTTCTCTTCACCTTATAGGCGATATTCTTTGCAAGATTCTCAAGCGTCTCTTTTCTTCTTCTTCTATAATCCTCCGTATCCAGCTTGACTCTCACATAGCCGTCCTGGGTCTTGTTTGCAACCCGGTTGGTGAGATACTGGAGAGAATCCAATGTCTGTCCTCTTTTACCGATCAGGATTCCCATATTTTTGCCGTCCATCACGATTTCCAGAGCTCCCTCTTCATCAACGCCGGAAGTGATTTTGACTTCCATATTCATTGCGTGCAGGACGTCCGTAAGAAATTTCTCACATGCGGCAATCGTCTCATCCTGAACTTTTGCAAGCTTCCTGCTTTCCTGAACCGGCTTTGGCTCTTTTACTTCTTTTGTCTCGTTACTCTCTTTCACCTGTGCCGACTCTTTCTCTCTCTTTTCTCTACGTTCTTTTTTCTCCCTGCGTGGCTTTTTCTCTCTCGGCTCGGATTTCATTTCCTGCTTTTCTGTTATTTCCTCACCTTTTACCTCAGAGATGACTTCCTGAATCTCTTCTTTGAGCTCTTCTAATTCGTCCGTCTCTTCCACTATCTGTTTCTTCCATGCACGAATGACAGCCTGCTTGCTTCCGATTCCCAAAAACCCACTGCTTCCTTTTTCAATTACATCATATTCCAGCATATCGCTAGTCACGCCAAGCTGGATCAGGGCTTCTGTAATTGCATCATCCAATGTTTTTGCTGATACTGTAATCTCACCCATCCTGATAACCTCTTTCTTCTACTACTTTTGACTGTCTTTATGGTTATTTTCATTATACTGTTTTACCAGATTTGCTTTTGCCGCAAGGCTTCCTGATTTCGCATTTTTGCTTTTCTCCGCCGCTCTTTCCAGGGCCTTTTCCCTCTCTTCCTCTGTCATTTTCGGCTTTGGTTCCTCAATTCTTCTTGCGTTTACCTGAGCCATTTCTGAGAGCTTCTTTGCATTAGTACCTTTCTTTTCCCTCTTCTTCGCCGCTTTCTTCTGATTCTTTTCGATCAGCTCTTCCAGTGAAATCTTGGAAAGATACTTATTAACAGCTAACTGCTGAATCATACGAACAACCGCACTCGCGATCCAGTAAAGTCCGATACCGGAAGGAAATGTAAAACACATTACTACCGAAAACAGCGGCATGATTTTCATGGTCGCATTCATGGAATTTGCCATTGTATTATCACTGCTTTCATTATCCGTCGGCGTCGCTGTCGGCATAAGCTTCATACTGATATACTGTGTCAGTCCGGAAATTACCGGAATGGACAAAGCCAGAATCGCTGTTACGATGGCCCCCGTCTTCAGGGAATTCATCAGAAGATTCATCGGCGTCTCTGCAATATTAATTCCAAGGAAAGAATTCAGATGTACCAGGCTTTCCTGAGTGGATCGAATCACGGATTCCAGATCCGGAAGCTTATCAGCCAATGTATTCCAGGAACTCTCCTGAAATTTGTACAGTGCGTCCACCATCGTATTAGCCTTACTAAAATCATATCTGGATGGATCCATGGCAATAGCGCTCGTCTTACCGATTGCCTCCATTGCCTTTTGTCCGCCGTCCGTGGACAACAACTGCTCTACCAATGGCATATACACATCTTTGATTCCTTGTACATATGCCGGAATACTACGGATTACATAAAAGAGCCCCCACAAGATTGGTAGCTGAATCAAAAGCATGGAACAACCACCCATCATAGATGTCCCATATTTCTCATATACCATCTTGGTCTCTTCCTGCATCTTCATCATCGATGCCTGGTCTTTCTTGTTCTTATACTTATTCTGAATCCGTCTCAGTTCCGGATTCATTACAACTGTCAATCTTGATGCCTTCTGCTGTTTATATGTCAACGGCAGCAGCAGTGTGTAAATAATGACTGTAAAAATAATAATACAAATACCAATATTTTCAATATGGAATACATTACTAAGCACACTGAAAATTCCGTTCATCAAGTGCCCCAGAAGCCAGGAAATCTGGCCTACAATCGGAGCTGATGACTGTGTCAATAATAAACCTTCCATCAGATCTCCTCCATTTTCGTGTTTTATTCAATTATGGTACCGGATCGTACCCTCCCCGGTGGAATGGATTACATCTGAGTATTCTCCAGATTGTTAAAAGCCCTCCTTTGAGAGCCCCGTACTTTTCGATCGCCTCCAGCCCGTACTCGGAACAGGTAGGCGTATAAATACAGTGCTGCGTCGGCAACTTATACTTTGATAAATGCTTTCTGTAAAAACGAATCCCTGCAATCATCAGCTTTTTCATCGTTTCATCTCCATTTCATTGTCCGAAGAATCCTGCTGTGTGTCCTGTGTATATATATGATGAAGCTTTCCAAGGTGGATCATTGCGCTTTCGATTTCGTGATAGCTTTTATCTTTAGCTCCAGCCCGCGCAATTATTATCAAATCATATCCACGCCGGAAATAGTCTTCCTGAAGTCGATAACTTTCTCTCAATAATCGTGTAACCCGGTGGCGGACCACACTGTTCCCTACCTTTTTGCTGACCGAAAGACCCAGTCTGTTGCTGGAAGTTCCATTCTTCCTGACATACATGACCAGGTATCTGTTCGCATAAGACTTTCCTTTTTTATAGGTCAGCTGGAAATCCTTATTTTTCTTCAATGATTCTGAAAACCGCATTGCCCTATGCTCCTGCTGTGTTCTACGGTAAACAGACTATCCGCTTTTTCTCATTCTGTATAGAAGAAAAGGCCACATATATGCGGCCTACGCTGATAATCTTTTTCTTCCTTTTGCTCTTCTGGCTGCCAGAACTTTTCTTCCGCCTGCCGTGCTCATTCTTGCTCTGAATCCATGAACTTTTGCTCTGGAACGCTTCTTCGGCTGAAATGTCATTTTCATTACTTTCCACCTCCTTAATCTGAAACTTATATATATAAATATAAGTATATTTATTTCGTTCTTTGCTAAAAGACACCACGTCTGATTATAGTCAAAAACCCCCGTCAAGTCAAGTAATTCCGTGATTTTTTTCCTTTTTTCGTAACGATTTGCCCATGAGGTCTGACACAACGAAAAACTGACACAAGCTTGCGAATCTGATCTGAATGGCTGAATCGTTACTTTTCACCAGTTTCTCCACATGTTTTCAACATTTTGTGGATAATTTTGTGATTTTATGTGGAAAACATGTTGGTTTCTACTAAATTCTTCTTTTTTTCGCTGATTTTATGCACTTTTTCGCTGTTCAAAATTTTATCCACATCGATTTTACATTGCACTTGAAATCTTTTTGTTGTAATATATAAGGGAGTGAATCTATTTTTTCACGAGATCGCAGCGATCATCCGGCCTTTCCTTTTTGTGTCGGATATTTTTGCTGTGTTTTTCCGTCATGCCTGAAAAGTGACGTGTGTCCTCAACAGGCGGACAGTACTAAAACATTAAGATTAGGAGTCATCAAAATGGACATCGTAACAGAAAAATGGAATGAAATTATTGAAAATTTAAGGCTTGAGCATAGTCTTTCCGACGTTTCATTTAAAACATGGATCCTTCCATTAAAAGTCTATGATGTAATTGAAAATACCGTCTATATTCTCGTGACGTTAGATGGGACCGGTGATTATATCGATTACATAGAGAAAAAATACCTTCTTCCATTTAAAGTTTCTATTGCAGAAATTACCGGAATTGAATATGATGTCAAATTTATTCCGGACAATCCGAGTGAACTGGAAAAGGTAGAAGAAATTGCAAATGCTCACAGGAAAAAAGCGGCCGCACATACGAAGAAAAACGACAATCTTCTGATGATTGAGCGCGCAAACTTAAATCCGCGCTACACATTTGATACCTTTGTCGTCGGCAAAAACAACAACTTTGCCCATGCCGCATCTCTTGCAGTCGCAGAATCACCGGGCGAAGTATACAATCCCCTGTTTCTCTACGGAGGTGTCGGACTGGGAAAGACCCATTTGATGCACTCAATTGCTCATTTCATTTTGGAGAAAGATCCTAAAAAGAAGGTTCTCTATGTGACCAGTGAGGCTTTCACTAATGAACTGATTGAGTCTCTTAGAAGTGGTAAGACCGGCAATGAACTTCCGATGACTGCTTTTCGTGAAAAATACAGAAATGTAGATGTGCTCCTGATTGACGATATTCAGTTTATTATAGGAAAGGAGAGTACCCAGGAAGAGTTTTTCCACACATTCAATCACCTGCATGTAGCTGGAAAACAGATTATCATATCCTCGGACAAGCCTCCTAAAGATATCGAAACACTGGAAGCCCGACTCCGCACAAGGTTTGAGTGGGGGCTGATTGCCGATATCTCCGCCCCGGATTACGAGACAAGAATGGCGATTTTAAAGAAAAAAATCGAATCCGATCAGCTCGAACGCTATCATATTCCGGAAGATGTGCTGCAATTTATTGCCACAAACATCAAATCCAATATTCGGGAGCTGGAGGGTTCCCTCAATAAGCTGATTGCACTATACAAATTAAAAAACGAGGAGATCAATATCTCACTTGCGGCTGAGGCGCTCAAAGATCTGATTTCTCCGGATGAAAACCGTAAAATCACACCGGAACTGATCATTGAGACGGTTTCCGAACACTTCGGAATTTCCGTATCCGACTTAAAAAGTGCAAGCCGTGACGCAAAGACGACAAACGCACGCCATATTGCTATGTATTTATGTCGTGCCATGACAGACACTCCGCTGAAAACAGTCGGATCTCTCCTCGGCGGAAGAGATCATTCAACTGTGAAACATGGTGTGGATAAGATGTCGAAAGATATGGAAAACAATGATTCACTGAAAAATACGATCAGCATTATCCAGAAAAAAATCAGCCCTCTGTAGTATTTTTCCGAAGGTCATCCTCATCAAAATCAAACCCGTTCAACATGAGTTTCCCATTCGAAATCCACGAAGCCGCACGGGTTTACATAGGTTTTACACATATCCACACATCCTAAGGCGACTAATGCGGATATCTTATATATAAAAATTCATCTAGTCCAGCGAAAGGAGTTATACACATGAAAATTATTTGCACAAAATCCAATTTGGCAAAAGGTGTGGGAATCGTATCAAAAGCAGTTCCTTCCAAAACAACAATGCCAATTCTGGAATGTATCTTAATTGATGCAACTGCCAGTATGATCAAACTGACAGCCAATGATATGGAACTTGGAATTGAAACAATTATCGAGGGGGATATTGTTCAGCCTGGTATGATTGCTTTGGATGCCAAGATTTTTTCTGAAATTGTCAGAAAACTTCCTGACAGTGAAATCGTTATCACAACGGATGATAATGATCAGACGCTTATTACCTGTGAAAAAGCGAAGTTTCAAATTGCCGGAAAGTCAGGAAGCGATTTTGCTTACCTCCCATATATAGAAAAAAACGAGTCCATTTTAGTTTCACAGTATACACTAAAAGAAGTGATTCGTCAGACGATCTTTTCGATTGCCGATACAGAGAGCAATAAATTGATGACAGGAGAGCTGTTTGAGGTGGAAGATCACATTTTGAAAGTAGTTTCACTGGACGGTCACAGAATCTCCATTCGCAAAATCGAACTCAAAGCAAGCTATGACCATAAAAAAGTTGTCGTTCCAGGAAAGACACTCATGGAAATCAGCAAGATTTTATCAGGGGATGCAGAAAGCGAAGTACAGATTTACTTTGCCGAAAATCATATTGTATTTGAATTTGATCAGACTGTTGTTGTATCCCGTCTGATTGAGGGGGAGTATTTTCGAATTGAGCAGATGCTTTCCAGCGACTATGAAACGAAAGTACATATCAATAAGAAAGAGCTCTTAAACTGTATTGACCGTGCTACACTTCTTGTAAAAGAAGGAGACAAACGCCCGATTATTATTCAGATCGGTGACGATACAATGGAGCTGAAAATTCAGTCTCAACTTGGTTCCATGGATGAGGAGATCTTCATTACAAAAGAAGGGAAGGATCTTCTGATCGGATTCAATCCCAAATTCCTCATTGATGCTCTGCGCGTCATTGATGATGAGGAGGTAACGCTGTATTTTATGAATTCCAAGGCACCATGCTTTATTAAGGACGAGAAGGAGACTTATGTCTACCTGATTCTTCCGGTTAATTTTAATGCAATATAAGGAAAGAGGTTATCAAATGGAGATCATTACACTTCGGGATGAATTTATCAAGCTTGGTCAGGCTTTGAAGGCGGCCGGTCTCTGTGAGTCCGGAGTGGAGGCAAAGGAAGTCATCCAGGACGGACTTGTGAAGGTCAATGGAAGTGTCGACACCAGACGCGGACGTAAGCTGTATGACGGCGACGTTGTATCTTATGACGGCCAGGAAATTAAAATACAGAAATAGTGAACAGGTGCGGCATGATCATCCAGTCATTAAAATTAAAAAATTTTAGAAACTACGAACTTTTGAATCTGACATTTCACCCGGTCACTAATATTTTCCACGGGGACAATGCACAGGGTAAGACAAATATACTGGAGGCGGTTTACCTTGCGGGGACGACGAAGTCCCACCGTGGAACGAAAGACCGGGATATGATTTCTTTTGGAGAAGAGGAGTCGCATATAGAGGTGAAAGTCCTGAAAAACGGAGTTCCTTTCCGGATTGACATTCACTTAAAGAAAAACAGTCCCAAAGGGGCTGCTATCAACCGGATGCCTGTTAAACGGGCAAGCGAGCTTTTCGGGATTATCAATCTGGTTTTTTTTTCACCGGAAGATCTGAATATTATCAAGAACGGTCCAGCACAGAGGAGGCGGTTCATGGATCTGGAGCTCTCCCAGCTTGACAAGATTTATCTGAACAATCTAGCGGATTATAACCGGGTGGTGAATCAGAGGAACCGGCTTTTAAAAGAGATGGCTTTTCAGGAGAAGCTTAAGGATACGCTGGAAATCTGGGATATGCAGCTTGTCCGCTATGGGGAGCGGGTCATGGAAGGCAGAAAGAAATTCCTCCGGGAAATCAATGAAATTGTGGGGGATATCCATGGGAAACTTACCGGAGGGCGAGAGCGTCTCGTGATGGAATATGAGCCGTCCACGGGAGAACTTTCTCTGGAGGAGGCAGTAAGAAGAAACCGGGAGCGCGATATTCGGATGAAGAGTACTTCAGCGGGACCGCACCGGGATGATATCTGTTTTAAAATTAAGGATATGGATATCAGGAAGTTCGGATCTCAGGGACAGCAGCGCACCGCGGCGCTGTCCCTGAAACTTGCGGAGATTGAGATCGTCAAGCGGGTGATTCACGATACTCCGGTTTTACTTTTGGACGATGTGTTGTCTGAACTTGATAAACACAGGCAAAACTACTTGTTAGACAGTATACACGATATTCAAACTCTGATTACCTGTACCGGTGTGGAAGAGTTTGTGAATCATCGTTTTTCAATCAATAAAGTGTTTCTTGTCCAGAATGGACAGGTAACAAATGAAAATTAATAGGAGGATCAGTATGAGCGCAGAATATGGTGGAGATCAAATCCAGATCTTAGAAGGGTTGGAGGCGGTCCGCAAAAGACCGGGAATGTATATCGGCAGCACTTCCGCAAGAGGACTTCACCACCTTGTGTACGAGATCGTAGACAATGCGGTGGATGAGGCGCTTGCAGGATTTTGTGATACGATTGAAGTGAAGGTCAATGCGGATAATTCCGTGACAGTCATTGACAACGGAAGAGGCATTCCAACCGGCATCAACCATAAATCCGGGCTTCCTGCCGTGGAAGTCGTATTTACGGTACTTCATGCCGGCGGAAAATTCGGAGGCGGAGGGTACAAGGTATCCGGGGGGCTTCACGGAGTAGGTGCATCCGTTGTCAATGCGCTTTCAGACTGGCTTATAGTAGAGGTAAGAAGAGAGGGGAAGATCCATGAACAGCGTTATGAAAGGGGAAGGGTTGTTACTCCTTTGACGGTGATAGGGGAGTGTGATCCTAACGAGACAGGAACAAAAGTTACTTTTCTGCCGGACGGAACGATTTTTGAGGAGACAGTATTCGATTATGGAGTGTTAAAACAGCGTCTTCGTGAAATGGCTTTTCTTACCAAAAATCTGAGAATTCAACTAAAGGATGACAGAGAAGAAAAGAGGGAGGATTCTTTCCACTACGAGGGAGGAATACGGGAATTCGTAAGCTACTTGAACCGCAGTAACCAACCGCTCTATGAGCAGATTATCTACTGCGAAGGTACAAGAGACGATGTGTACGTGGAAGTGGCGATGCAGCACAATGATTCCTACACGGAAAGTACATATGGCTTTGTAAATAATATTACGACGCCGGAGGGCGGTACACATATTGTCGGTTTTCGAAATGCCCTGACCAAGACATTCAATGCCTACGCAAAGAAAAACAAGCTCATCAAGGAGAATGAGCAGAGCTTGAGCGGGGAGGATATTCGGGAGGGAATGACGGCTATTGTAAGCGTTAAGCTCCCGGAGCCACAATTTGAAGGACAGACAAAGCAAAAGCTCGGAAACAGCGAGGCAAGAGGGGCGGTGGACAGTATAGTCAGCAGCCAGCTTGAGATTTTTCTGGAGCAGAATCCGGCGGTGGCTAAAAATATTATTGAGAAGTCAGTGATGGCGCAAAGAGCAAGGGAAGCGGCAAGAAAAGCAAGAGATTTGACAAGAAGAAAGTCAGCTCTTGAAGGGATGTCTCTTCCAGGAAAGCTTGCGGACTGTTCGGATAAGGATCCGAAGAACTGTGAAATCTATATCGTAGAGGGAGACTCTGCCGGTGGTTCTGCCAAGACGGCCAGAGAACGGAGGACCCAGGCGATCCTGCCGTTGCGCGGTAAGATTTTGAACGTGGAAAAAGCACGGCTTGATAAGATTTATGCCAATGCGGAAATCAAAGCGATGATTACCGCATTCGGGACAGGAATCCATGAGGAGTTTGATATTACGAAACTGCGTTATGATAAGATTATTATTATGACGGATGCCGACGTCGACGGGGCGCATATCAGCACGTTGCTTTTGACATTTTTGTACCGGTTTATGCCGGATCTGATCAGAGAGGGCCATGTATATCTTGCAAAACCGCCACTTTATAAGCTTGAGAAGAATAAAAAGGTATGGTATGCATACAGCGACGAGGAACTCAGCAATATCCTTGAGGAAGTGGGACGTGACCAGAACAATAAAATTCAGAGATACAAAGGTCTGGGTGAGATGGACGCCGATCAGTTATGGGAGACGACCATGGATCCTAAGCAGCGGATTTTGATTCGTGTGACAATGGATGAGGAGACGTCCTCGGAACTGGATCTGACCTTTACGACCCTGATGGGAGACAAGGTTGAGCCGCGGCGTGAATTCATCGAGGAAAATGCAAAATACGTGAAAAATCTGGATGTATAGGAAAAGGAGATAAGCAATGGAAGATACTATCTTTGATAAGGTCGAGGAGATCGATCTTGAGAAAAAAATGAAGGAGTCGTACATCGACTATGCCATGAGCGTTATCGCCTCCCGTGCGCTTCCAGATGTAAGAGACGGCCTGAAACCGGTACAGAGACGAATCCTGTATTCAATGATCGAGCTGAATAATGGTCCGGATAAGCCGCACCGTAAATGTGCCCGTATTGTAGGCGATACGATGGGTAAATATCATCCGCACGGTGATAGTTCTATTTATGGAGCACTCGTTAATATGGCTCAGGATTGGTCTACCAGATATCCACTTGTGGATGGACATGGAAACTTTGGTTCTGTAGACGGTGACGGGGCGGCGGCTATGCGTTATACGGAGGCAAGGCTCAGTAAGATTTCTATGGAGCTTACCGCAGATATCAATAAAAATACTGTGGACTTTGAGCCAAATTTTGACGAAACGGAGAAAGAGCCAGTCGTACTTCCGGCAAGATTTCCGAATTTGCTTGTCAACGGAACGTCCGGTATTGCCGTCGGTATGGCAACCAATATTCCACCCCATAATTTGCGGGAAGTGATCGGTGCGGTAGTGAAGATTATTGATGATCAGTTGGAGAATAAGGAGACATCCATCGAAGACATTATGAAGATTGTAAAAGGGCCGGACTTTCCGACCGGAGCGACGATCCTAGGTACGAGAGGAATCAACGAGGCGTACCGTACCGGGCGGGGAAAAATTGTAGTTCGTGCTGTCAGCAATATCGAAACTATGGCAAATGGAAAGAGCCGTATTATCGTGACAGAGCTGCCGTACATGGTAAACAAGGCAAGACTGATCTCCAAAATCGCAGATCTGGTGAAGGAAAAGCGGGTCGATGGTATCGTGGATCTGAGTGACCAGTCCAGCCGGGAAGGAATGAGAATCTGTATCGAGCTGCGCCGTGACGCCAATGCAAACGTCATTCTAAACCAGCTCTATAAGCATACACAGCTCCAGGATACCTTTGGAGTCATTATGCTGGCTCTTGTAAACGGCGAGCCGAAAGTGCTGAATCTTCGAGATATGCTTGGGTATTACCTGAAACATCAGGAAGAAGTCATTACGAGACGCACCCAGTATGAATTAAATAAGGCAGAAGAGCGTGCCCACATTTTACAGGGACTGCTGATTGCGCTCGATCATATCGATGAAGTGATCAGTATCATTCGTGGTTCTCAGACTGTGCAGATTGCAAAGGCAGAATTAATGGAGAAATTCCAGCTTTCCGACGCACAGGCACAGGCAATCGTAGACATGCGTCTGCGTGCCCTGACCGGATTAGAAAGAGAGAAGCTGGAGAAGGAATACGAAGAATTGATGAAGCGGATCGGAGAGCTGAAGGCAATTTTGGCAGACAGACACTTACTGCTTGGTGTGATCAAAGAGGAGATTCTCGCAATCAGTGAGAAATACGGGGATGAGAGAAGGACTCACATCGGATTTGATGTGTATGATATTTCCACGGAAGATCTGATTCCGAGGGAGGACGTCGTCATCACCATGACAAAACTTGGTTATATTAAACGAATGACTTCGGATACATTTAAAAGTCAGAATCGCGGCGGACGTGGAATTAAGGGAATGCAGACGCTTGATGAGGATTATGTGGAAGAGTTGTTTCTCTGTTCAACCCATCACTATATCATGTTCTTTACTAATACAGGGAGAGTATACAGGCTCAAAGGATACGAGATTCCGGAGGCAGGACGGACCGCAAGGGGAACAGCCATTATCAACCTGCTCCAGCTTCAGCCGGAAGAGAAGATCACCGCAGTCATTCCAATTAAGGAATACGAGGAAGGAAAGTATCTCTTTATGGCGACCAAGAAAGGCTTAGTAAAGAAGACGCCGATCATGGATTATGCCAACGTTAGAAAGACAGGGCTTGCGGCCATCACGCTTCGGGAGGACGATGAGCTGATCGAGGTAAAGACGACGGACAATGAAAAAGATATATTGCTCATCACCAAATACGGACAGTGTATCCGTTTCCACGAAACAGATGTCAGACCGACGGGACGTACTTCTATGGGCGTTCGAGGTATGAATTTAAGTGATCAGGATGAGATCATTGGAATGCAGCTTAATACTCAGGGAGATTATCTGCTGATCGTTTCGGAAAAAGGAATGGGAAAACTGACAGACATGAACGAATTTACATCCCAGAACCGTGGAGGAAAGGGAATTCGCTGCTATAAGATTATCGAAAAGACCGGAAATGTCGTCGGAGTTAAGGCAGTGAATGAAGATGATGAGATTATGATTATCAATACGGAGGGAATCATCATTCGAACCGAGTGCACGGGTATCTCCAAGTTAGGACGAATCACTTCCGGAGTCAAACTAATCAACCTGGATGATAATGTCAGTGTTGCAAGCATTGCCAAAGTCAGAAAGACCGAGGATAACGGAGAGGAAGAGAGTCAAGACGAAAACGAAGAAGTGACAGAAGAATAAAATCGAATCAAGTAAAAGAGAGAATCACGGGACGACCTTAGGGTCTCCCGTGATTCAGATTGTAGAAAAAGTCCCCGGCATACGCCGGGGTTTTTTGTTTCATAAAAAACGTTCCGCGGGAACTGTTTTTCCATAATTTGTCAGAAATTGTCGATAGTTAATTGAAATACTGGTATAATGTTTAGTAGTCAATTATACCTTTGGTGCAAGATCAAATCAAATATCATCTGATGGAAAGGTGTGATGAAACAAAAGATGAAAAAAGTCAATTTAGAGAAAAATGTCTATCAGGCAATGTTGGAACGACTTCATTTTATTTTTCAGGAGTTTGATAATATTTATATTTCCTTTTCCGGTGGAAAAGACAGTGGTTTATTATTAAATATCGTGCTGGATTTCCGGGATCAATACTATCCTTCGCAGACAATAGGTGTTTTTCATCAAGACTTTGAAGCACAATACAGCGCTACAACTGCTTATGTGGAAGAAACATTTCAAATGTTGGAAAAGCGTTCTTCTGTTGAATTATACTGGGTCTGTCTGCCTATGGCAACACGAACTGCTTTAAGCAGTTACGAAATGTACTGGTATCCATGGGATGAAAAAAAAGAAGATATCTGGATTCGTCCTATGCCAAAACATGATTATGTAATTAATTTGGAACATAATATTATGACGACTTATCATTATAAAATGCATCAGGAAGATCTGGCCAAACAGTTTGGCAGATGGTATAGACTATCTCATGGAAACAAAAAGACAATCTGTTTACTGGGAATAAGGGCAGATGAATCCTTGCAGCGGTACAGTGGATTTATCAATAAAAGACACAGCTATAAAAATCAATGCTGGATTACTCAGCAATTTAAAGAAGTTTACAGTGGTTCCCCTTTATACGACTGGTCCGTAGAAGATATATGGCATGCTTACTATTTGTTTGATTATCCCTACAACAAATTATATGATTTGTATTATAAGGCTGGTTTAAGTGTTTCACAGATGCGGGTGGCTTCACCATTTCAAGATTATGCCAAAGAGGCGTTGAATCTTTATAGAGTGATTGATCCTCAGATCTGGGTCAAACTTGTTGGTCGTGTACAGGGCGCCAATTTTACTGCTATATATGCAAAAACAAAAGCACTAGGATATCGTCATATAACGCTACCAAAGGGACATACATGGAAGTCCTATACACAATTTTTACTGGCGACACTGCCACCCAGATTGCGCCGGAACTACATAAATAAGTTCAACAAATCGATTTTATTCTGGCATACGGTAGGAGGCGGACTGGAGGAAGAGACGATCGAAGAATTGATAGAGCATGGTTATCGAATCAAAAGAAATGGTGTTTCCAATTATACAATTTTTAAAAACTCAAGGATTATCTTTCTTGATCATATTCCTGATGATACCGATGACATCAAATCAACAAAAGATATTCCAAGTTGGAAGAGAATGTGTTTCTGTATTTTAAAAAATGATCATATTTGCCGTTTTATGGGATTTGGAATGACAAGAGAGCAAAAAAGAAAACTAGATTATTTCAAAGAAAAATATAAAAGTGTGGAGGAATTAGATCATGAATAAAAGTCCCGTTTATAATATCAAAGCAGTACCAGTAGAAAAAATTGTTGCAAATGATTATAATCCTAATACAGTCGCATCACCAGAAATGAAACTGTTATATGACAGCATTAAAGAAGATGGATATACGATGCCCATCGTATGTTACTATGACAAAGACAAGGATCAGTACATTATTGTTGATGGTTTTCATCGTTACCGCATTATAAAAGAATACCCAGATATTTATGAACGGGAAAAGGGCCTCTTACCGGTATCCGTTATAGATAAATCACTTGACCGACGTATGGCAAGCACGATTCGTCATAATCGTGCAAGAGGAAACCATGATGTAGATCTTATGAGTAATATCGTCAAAGAACTCCATGAATTAGGGCGATCTGATGCATGGATAGCCAAGCATTTAGGTATGGATCGGGATGAAATTTTACGGTTAAAACAAATCACCGGACTGGCTGCATTGTTTAAAGAAGTCGATTTTACACAGGCTTGGGAACCAGATGAAAAATCTTTACTGGACATTGACGATGATTAGAAATCAGAGTATATAAAATCCCCAGAGTTGCAACTCTGGGGATTCGTTTTATGCCCATTTTCTATTTTTATATTTCACATACAGCCCTGCTCCGATGACTGCTGTCACAAATTCGGCTGCCGGAAAGGACATCCATACCCCTGTCATCTCCCAGAGCCTTGCGAAAAGAAAGGCGATTGGAATAATCAAAATCAGTCCCCGCAGGAAAGAGATGATCTGGGCTGGAAACGCTTTTTCCACAGAAGTAAAGTACATGGAGAGGATGATATTAAATCCGGCAAAGACTAGGGATGTAAAGTATAGTCTTAAACCTGTTACCGCAATCGTATGTAAGGTGGCATTGTTCTCACTGTTAAAGGCCGATGCGATTGGATCGGCAAACACAAACAAGATCAGATAGATGGCAGCCGACAGAACAAGCATGGATCCCATAGCATACCGGAGAAACTGCACGATCCGTTTCTGCTCCAGCTTGCCGTAGGCGTCGCTTACGAGAGGCTGAATACCCTGGGAGATTCCGGTATAAAAAGAGAGAACCACTAAAGAGAGATTGGCGATGATACCATAGGCTGCAACTCCGGTATTTCCTTCCAGACGAAGGATTATCATATTAAATACGATCATAACGATGGCTGAACTGATTTGGGCAAGCAGAGACGGAAATCCAAGGGAAAGATTCATCCGGATGGAAGCTGTATCAGGTAAAAGCCGTTTCATATGGAACCAGCGTTTTTTCCCAAGCCAGTGTGGGGACATAATGATCAGTCCGACAACAGGGGAGAATCCGGTTGCAAGTACTGCTCCAAGCATCCCCATTCCACAAGGAAAAATGAAAATATAGTCAAACACCACATTAAAGAGGCTCCCAGAGACCGTGGCGATCATGGAAAGCTTCGGATTGCTGTCATTTCTCACAAAGCAGAGAATGATATCGTTGAAGATAAAGGCTGGGGAAAACAGCATCAGCACCTTCAAATAAGTGGTCGTCATCTGCCAGATTTTCTGATTTGCACCGAGGATGGTGGAAATCCGTCCGGCAAAGAAAACCCCGCCCGCCATAAACAAAAGGGAGAAAAAGACACCAAGATACACGGTATTTGTAAAAATCTGATCCGCCCCTTTTTTGTTGTTCTGGCTTTTCAGAATCGTAAATTTTGTAGCGCCTCCCATTCCGAGCATGAGTCCGGTTCCATGAATGAAATCATAGACGGGAATTGCAAGATTCAGGGCCGCAAGCCCATTTGTCCCGATTCCTTGCGCTACGAAAAACGTATCTGCAAGAATATAACAGGAAATAGCAATCATCCCCATAATACTGAAAAAAGAGTATCGGATAAATTCCACGAACGGTGTTGTCTTTGTCATAAAAACCTCCTGAACTTTGAACTGCCGTCCAAAAAGACAAAAAAAGCGCTGTCATTTTGTATCTCCAAAGGCCTATCGATACAAAATCCAACGCTTCATTACCCGGCGGCAAGTTCTTATTTCTCTACTTACGATAGCAAACGAAATTGAAAGAGTCAAGAAAAAGTTTTAGTAAGTTGACTTTTTTTCTGCCATCCTGTTTAATTACAATCAGAAATAACAACACAGGGAGGGAAGAAAGATGCAGGAAACAAATATTTTGTTGGTAGAAGACGATCGAATGATTATAGAAAATCTGACAGAATTTTTAAAGACAGAAGGATTTCAGGTTTGGAGCGCCGACGGACAGGAGAAGGCAATGAAGATTTTAAGAAATCAGCATTTTGACCTGATTCTTCTGGATATCACACTGGCACAAGGTAATGGCTACAGCACATGTACCCAGATCAAGTCACACTATGAGATTCCCATTATATTTCTGACAGCTCTGGACGATGAGTTTTCGGTGGTAACAGGGCTTGATATGGGGGCGGACGATTATATTAGTAAGCCGTTTCGGCCTAGAGAGCTGGTATCACGGATGAGGACTGTACTCAGAAGAAACAGCAAGACTCCTAATTTTCTTTCCTGCCGGGAAATTCGGATCGATCCGGTCAAAGGGATTGTAACAAAACGGGGAGAGGAAATCTTTCTTTCAGCACTGGAATATCGACTTCTGCTCGTCTTTTTCCAGCACAGAGGTATGGTGATGTCCCGGTCCATGCTGTTAGAAGAGATCTGGGATATCGCAGGGGAGTATGTAAATGATAATACCCTGACCGTTTATATCAAAAGGCTCAGAGACAAGATTGAAGATAATCCGCAGGAGCCGAAGATCATTAAGACTGTCCGGGGGCTGGGATATAAGATGGAGGAGTGATGTAGATGAAATTATTTCGGAATCAGGAAATTGGATGGTACCTCTCAGGATTCTTTGTGACAATCGGTACGGTATGTATTGTGTATCTGATTGTAGGGAAAAATCCGCTATATTATCTGTTGGCGGAAGGAATCCTGTGTAGTGCCTTGTATTTGCTCTGCATGAAGCGCAGATATGAGGATGTGGAAAAGCTCACACAGAAGATTGACCGGATTCTCCACGGAGAGGATCAGTTGGAACTTGGAGAATATCAGGAGGGAGATCTTGAGATATTAAAAGATGAGATTTACAAGATGACAGTACGACTGAGGGAGCAAAATGAGCATTTGAAGAAAGAAAAGACATTTCTTGCCGATGCCCTTGCGAATATTTCCCATCAGATTCGTACGCCTCTAACTTCCGTTAATCTGATGCTGGAACGGATTAGAAAGCAGGATCTGGAGGAAAGACAGAAGAGGAAGATATATCGGGAAATGGCAGAGATGCTGCAAAGAATGGAATGGTTGATTCTGGGGCTTCTAAAAATTTCCAAATTGGATGCGGGAGCTGTGGTCTTGGATAAACAACGGATCCAGGTGGAGCCATTTATAAGAGAGGTCGTGCGCTCTCTGGAAATCCCAATGGAACTGCGGGAGCAGAAGCTTATTCTAAAGGGAACTTCAGATGCGGCCTTTTATGGAGATGCGTCCTGGACGATGGAGGCGGTTGGTAATGTCCTGAAAAATTGTATGGAACACACCCCGATTGGCGGAACGATTCGTATTGCCTGGGAAGAGAACCCGCTTTACACAGAGCTTTCCGTGACAGATTCCGGAAATGGAATCGATGAAAAAGATTTGCCGCATATCTTTGAACGGTTTTATAAGGGCAGAATATCGGAACAGCAGAATTTTGGCATTGGTCTTTCGCTTGCCCGAAGTATTCTTACCCAGGAAAAGGCCATTATCACAGCAAAAAATAATAAAGAGGGGGGAGCCAGATTTCTTGTTCGTTTTTATGGGGGAAAAGAAAAAATGGAAAAGTGACAAATTTGTTATGAAAAAGTCATCGAAGTGTCATGTGGGGCAGGTATACTTATTTTTAGAAACGAAGAGGAGGAAGAAGGATGGAAATTCTAAAAATAGAAAACCTGACAAAAGTGTATGGAAAAGGTGAAAATGAGGTTCATGCACTGAACGGCGTATCTTTTTCCGTGGAAAAAGGCGAATTTGTCTCTATCATCGGATCATCCGGATCCGGCAAATCTACATTACTGCATCTGATTGGAGGGGTGGATCGCCCGACGTCCGGCAAGGTTTATGTGGACGGTAAAGATGTTTATGCCCAGAAGGAGGACGCCCTTGCCATCTTTCGAAGACGACAGGTAGGACTTATTTATCAGTTTTATAATTTGATTCCAGTGCTGAATGTGGAAGAAAATATTACGCTCCCGGTACTGATGGACGGAAGAAAAGTAAATGAGAAACGATTTGAGGAGCTCATTGATATTCTGAAAATGAAAGAGCGGCTTCATCATCTGCCGAACGAACTTTCGGGAGGGCAGCAGCAGAGAGTGTCTATTGGAAGGGCTCTCTTGAATGCGCCGGCGATTTTGCTGGCGGATGAGCCGACAGGAAATCTGGACTCGGAGAACAGCAAGGAGATCATGAATCTGTTGCGGTACTCAAACCGTGCCTATGACCAGACGATGCTTGTTATCACACATGATGAAAATATCGCTCTTCAGGCAGACCGTATCATTACTCTGGAAGACGGGAAGATCATAAGGGATGAGGTGGTCCGGTAATGAGTATCTTCGCAACGATCACAAATAAGACAATGAAACAAAATAAAGCCCGAACGATTGTGACGATCATTGGAGTAATCTTGGCGACTGCTATGATCTGTGCGGTTGTCACACTGGGAGTCAGTCTCCAGCAATATATGTATGACTATGCGGTCAAGACAGACGGAAGATGGCACGTTGGAGCCAAAGGACTTTCCATGGAGGAAGCCGAATTGTTCCAGAATGATGAGGATGTGAAAGACTCCGTTTCCATTTCTGAGGTCGGGTATGCTAAGATCGGGGAGAATGATGAGGATCTCTTCGGGCAGTACCTATATATTCAGACGATTGACGAGAAGGCCGCGGATATGCTTTCATTGAAGCTGACACAAGGAAGGCTCCCGGAAAATGAGCAGGAGATCATCGTACAAGGTGGGCTCGAGCAGAATGGAAAGGAAATTCGCATCGGGGATACTGTTTCTTTTCCGATAGGCGACCGTATAGATGAGGATGGAAACGCGCTTTTGTTTAATGCAATGCTTCAGTATGAGGAAGGTGGGGAGATAACAGAACATTTTCAGGAAAGAGAAGAAAGACAGTTTCAGGTGGTAGGATTTTTGGAACACTGGGGAGATACACAAAGAAACGGCGCGGGTATCGATGCCTTCATCGGAAAAGGAGATCATCCCTATGCTGTCAATCAACTTTATATGGAGTTAAAACAGCCAAAGGAGGCATTTACTTTTATAGAAAAACATCACAATGAAGGATTATTACAGGAAAATTCGAGTGTTCTTAAATGGATGGGAATATCGGGAAATGAGTCTTTCCAAGGCATGTTAAGCGGAATGTTGACAATTCTCATTATTATTATCGGAGTGGGTGCTGTTTCCTTGATCTATAACGCTTTTTCTATTTCCCTAAGGGAGAGGACGACGCAGTTTGGTCTGCTGTCTTCCATAGGAGCGACAAAAAGGCAGTTGAGAAGATCCATGTGGCAGGAAGCGATTGTGGTAAGTGCGATTGGAATTCCACTGGGAATTCTCTCCGGAATCGGCGGCATCGGAATGACTCTGCATTTTATCGGCGGATCGTTGGCACAGTATGTTCACGGGGATCCGGATGGGAGAATCACGCTTCATACTTCTCCGCAGGCAATCATTGTGGCGGCGTTGATTTCGTTTTTCATTATCTGCATTTCCGTGTGGATTCCAATGGCTAGAATTAAGCGGATTACACCACTTGAGGCAATTCGCGCCAACAAAGACGTTCGAATCCGAGCAAAGGAGGTTAAGAGCCCGAAGATCATCCGCAGGCTTTTCGGAGTGGAAGGGATGATGGCTGATAAAAACTATAAGCGGGACCGCAAGAAATATCGTGCTACTGTATTTTCTCTCACTGTAAGTATTGTTCTTTTTACGGCGGCCACTTTGTTTTCCAGTTACATGGATATGACAGGTGCGTTTATGTTGGAAGCTCCGGAATACGAATTATCATACAGGGTCTCCGATTCGGAGTTGGATGAGGGAGAAAGAGAAGAAATTCTGGGGATGATGGAGCAGGGGAAAAAGGTGGAGAATGTTGAACTGCACGGTGAAATGTACAGCCTCGTATCAATCCCAAAAGAGGAGCTGAGTGAGGAATGGAGCGATCTTCTGACAGGAGAAGGTCTGGAGTCATATTATAATATGACAGAAGAAGAGGCGCGGGTATATAATGAAAAAAATCAGTATGAACATGCTATGATTATCAGTTTGTCGGATGAAAAGTTTAAGGAATATGCAGATTCACAGGGAATTGATGCCTCGCCATACTTTCGAGAAGGAAACAAAGAAGTGCTTTTTTACGACAACTACCGGTATTACGACGGACAAAGCGAAAAGTACAGAAAGATTCACACCATGAATGGGGAAAAAATAAGTATACAAATTCTCCCGGAAAGCCAGTACGATGACAGTGTGGAAGAACGACCAGAGACAATCATGGAACAGGCAAGTACGATTACACTTGCGCAGCGAGTTAAGAGTATGCCGGATCTGATTTCAGACCCTCAGGAAGTTTGTGCGGTTATTATCCCGGAGAGTAAAGCTGGGGAACTGGTCGGGGATAATGGATACAATCGTTCGGGATTTATCTGGGATTACCAGATTAAGTCTTCTAATTACAAGGAATCTTATGAAGACCTGACATCACGGATGGAAGACCGGGGAATGGACAAAGATTCTTTGATCAATATCGCACAGCAGTATGAACAGGACAGAGGGATTCTTCTTGCAATCAGGATTCTTTCCTTTGGATTTATTACCCTGATTTCGATGATTGCGGCGGTTAATGTGTTTAATACGATATCCACAAATGTCATGCTGAGAAAGCGAGAATTTGCCATGATGAAATCCATGGGAATGACAATGAAAAGCATGAAGAAGATGATGAATTACGAGTGTCTGATTTACGGATTCCGGTCTATCATTTATGGAGTGGTGCTTTCACTTACAATCAGCTTTGCCATGTATATGGTACTAAGCCAGGGGGCAGCAGTTGATTTCCGACAGCCTTGGGGTGGAATGTTGATTTCCGTACTATGGGTGTTTGCTGTCGTGTTCATCACAATGCTTTACTCCATGAGCAAGATTAAAAAACAGAATATTATTGATGAACTGAAAAAAGATGTATAAAAAATAAGAAGAAAGCTGCTGCATCCGTTGAAATTTTGTAAGGATGCAGCAGCTTTTTAAGATAGACATACTTTCTAAAAGCAGTCAACTGTGTACCAAAATAAAGGAAGAGGGAACCAGTCCAGCGGAACGGAAAGCTCCATATAACGCCCATAAGGAGTTAAAAGCAATTTTTGAGCATCCATTTTACTAAGGTGAACAGCGTCTTTGGCCGCATGGCTTTCGACCCGGACGTGGTTTTGGCAGACTGTAATTGTAATTGGCTGGTGGTCCATAACTGCAGAAAAAATCCCATCTGAAAGTCCGCACGTACAGGATTTTACAGTAAGAAACATATCAAGGACTGCCGCAAAATCAAAGATATTATACATATTGGAAGGCTGAATCTGATAGTATTCCGCAAAGTCGGAGAATTCCTTACATATAGCCACTTCATATTCCGGAAAAAGGAAGGAAGAGGATTTTAAATGAAATTGATGAAAATAGGCCTTAATCACTTTTTTTGTATCCTGAGGGGATAAAAGAGCTAATTCACTGACGGTTGAATGATCTTCGGAGGAGATCAGATAACCAATCAAAGTCCCATTTTTTTGAATACCCCAAGGATGTTGATGGTAACTGGTAAAAAGAGACTGCAATGTATCCGGGTTTCGTTCTACATAAACTTCCCGGGAAGTAAAAATCCTGGGAAGAAGTTTCTCCCATCCGGCAATTTCAAAGAATGGAGAAAAAAGAATTTCGTTGCTGTCAGTATCTTTCAGTGCATGGCGAATATTGCTTATATTAATATGATATCTGTATTGAACTCCACCGGATGTATAACCAAAATATTCATATCGCTGTCTTTGCCCTCCAAGAATACTGATGTGATATTGTCCAGACATCTCTTCAAGCTGCAGTTTCATCAGTTCTTTCATATGACCTTCTCCACGATATTTCGGGTCGACAACCATAATTCCAAGAAAATTTGCCAGCAGTGTCTTTCCAGATGCATGGACAGTTTGGGGAAGAACAGCATTTTCCGCCACCAGTTTTCCGGACTCCGTTTCTGCTACTTTTGTAATACGGTCAGAATGATCACCTTTATAGTAAACTTTTGGTAATAATTCTTCAATGTCAAATCCGAATGTATGATTTGCAAGGTCAACATATTCATTTCGCTCTTCCGGCCGTGCCTGCCTGTAAATCGTCATGTGATCATTCCTCCTTTGTACTATGCAACATAGCGTTGTCTTTTTCCAGTTCACGCAAAATGATAGAAGCTGTTTTTCTTACTGTGCTGGTCACTATTTTTGTACACAGTTCTTTTCGCTCAGGAGCATCTTTGGCGTATCCACGAATCAAAACTCCGCAGCACGGGGATTTGAAAGAGTCACGGAAGAAATCGTGCAGTTCTTTTGTAAGGGCGAAGCAGCGCTGGATCTTCGGATCCCCTGGTGTGCGCCTCCCGAAGAAATAACCGATACACATCGTACCTCCTGCCAGAGCGCCACAAATACAACCGCCGCCCCCAAGTCCCCATGGAAATCCGCTGCTCATGGCGATAGCGTCATCCGACAGATCAATCCCAAAATGCTTCCGAATCGCATAGATTACAGATTCCGAGCAGGCAAAGCCTTGATGAAAAATATCAGCAGCGTCCTGCTCAAGCTTCTCCATATTCATTGTAGTATTCATCTACCTTCCTCTTTTCTGTTCTCATTTTCTCCTATTATACAATTTGTAAAGAGAAAAGTAAAATTCTTAAATTTATTGAAAAACAATAAAAGTATATTGAAAAACAATAAATACCATGTTATGGTAGAGAAAATGAAAAAGCAAAAAGGAGGATTTCAGAAATGATGGGCAAAAGATCGGAGGGAAAGATGGTCCTTGTGACCAGGTGGATTTTAAATTTTATGCTGGTTTCCGGAGTGCTTGTATTTGTCTCCTTACCGTTTCTGTTACAATACGCAGGAGACCATTATGCCCCTATCATTAAGGAACACTATGTTCTGTATCTCATTGTATATCTGATCAGCGGGGTAATGGGAATTATTATTGTCTACTGTCTAAGAAAGATGATTGGAACCGTGATACGTCGGAACTGCTTCGTAGATGAAAATGTCAGGGAGCTGAACATTATGGGGATGTCAGGATGCGTTATCACAGTGACGTTTCTGATCAAAGAGATTCTGGCGTGGACGGCTGCGGGTATCGTGATTGTGATTGTCTTTTTCATTGCGGCGCTCTTTAGCTTTGTACTGGCAGGAGTCTTTGCGGAGGCGGTCCGTTACAAAAAGGAAAATGATCTGACGATTTAGAGGGGGATGGTAACATGGCAATACGAATGAATCTGGATGTAGTCATGGCAAAACGAAAAATTGGACTGACGGAATTATCCAGGGAAGTGGATATTACAATGGCGAATCTGTCTATTCTAAAGAATAATAAAGCAAAAGCGGTTCGCTTTACGACTTTGGAGGCCCTTTGTAAGGCGCTTCACTGTCAGCCCGGAGATTTGATGGAATATGTAGAAGAGGAGGAATCAAATGAAGGATAATGCATATGAAAGAATCATGGACAGCAAGGCTGGGAAAATCCTTGCGGGAAGTTTGGTGTACGGGATTATGTTTGAAATCCTGTTGTACCGTAATATGAATGGAATCGGAATACCGGTCCTCATGCTGACGACCTGCCTGTTTCTCATTGGATTTTTTAGGATATTTGAGATGCGGATCAAACAGGAGACGGTGTTTTATATGGCGGCCATGGTACTACTCGGAATATCTACCGTACTGACCACGTCGGACTTTTTTCTGATATGGAACTGGTTTGGAAGTATTTGTATGTTCTTCCTCGTTTTGATTCATCAGTTTTACGATGACCGGAAGTGGAGCTTCGCACAATATCTGAAAATCTATCTGAGGATGTGGTTTGCTCCCTTTGGTAATCTGCTTTCCCCATTTAGGGCGCTGATCCGGGAAAAAGGACGGAAAGCAAAACCCGGTGAGAAAACATCGTCCGGTTACGTCACCCAGATCTTTATTGGATGTGTGGCGGCGATTTTGCTTCTGATCATCATCTTGCCGCTTTTATTTTCCGGGGACATGGTGTTTGCGTCTTTTATCCGTATTTTTACAGGAAATATGGATGGATTCCACTTTCCGGCAGAAAAACTTTTTTTGTTCTTGTTTGGATTTGTACTTTGTTTTGCAGTATTGCAAGCATTTGCCAATTATGATCCAGATTTGTGTAAGAAGGAACAGGAGGATCGACCTGTCCAGGTGTCAGGGATTACCTGCATATCCATTCTGACGGCAGTTTACGTGGTGTTCTGTCTGATCCAGATCGGAGCTTTATTTTTTGGACACGGCAATGGGCTTCCGGCTGGCTTTACTTATGCTGAATACGCAAGAAGTGGTTTTTTTCAGTTGCTCGGAGTCTGCCTTCTTAACCTTGTGATTGTTCTTACTGTAATCCATCTGTTCCGGCCGGGAAGAACCATGCAGAAAGTTCTCACCGTATTTTCGGCCTGCACCTATATTTTGATTGTATCATCCGCCTACCGTATTTGCATGTATATAGGAGCTTACCAGATGACACTTCTGAGGGTTCTGGTATTGTGGGGATTATGTGTCTTGTCTTTCATTTTGGCAGGTGTTATAGTAAATGTGTATAAAAAAGACTTTCCGCTGTTTCGCTACTGTGCCATGATCTGTGTGCTTTGTTATCTCATTCTTTCCTTTTCAAGACCGGATGAATGGATGGCGCATTATAATCTGAAAAACAAGGAAGACTGGATCGAATCCTACGATGAGATCCGATATCTTTTTTCCGAGGACTTTTTGCTGGCACTTGACCAGATCACGATATCAGGAGATACTGGAAATCTTATTTCCTATTGTCAGGAGGTAGTGGATAACTATGACAATGAGCCTGGATGGACCTACCACATCGGAGAGGCGAGGATAAAACAGGCAGCGGAGTGGTTTTTAAGTGAATATGTGAAGAACACACCATAAGGAGAGAATACATGCGTACAGTAAATGTCAGTGAACTCACAAAGAGCATCAAAGAAATGTGCATAGAAGCAAACCATTATCTCTCAAAAGATATGGAAACGACTTTGAAATGTGCCCGGGAGACGGAAGCTTCCCCGTTAGGGAAGCAGATCCTGAATCAGCTTTCTGAAAATCTCAAAATTGCGGCGGATGATATGATCCCGATCTGCCAGGATACAGGGATGGCGGTCGTCTTTTTGGAGATCGGACAGGACGTCCATATGGAGGGCGGCAGTGTGGAAGATGCGGTGAATGAGGGCGTCCGTCTGGGGTATACGGAAGGATTTTTGAGAAAATCTGTAGTCCGGGATCCGATTGAACGGGTCAATACCGGTGACAATACTCCGGCTGTTATTCATTACCATATTGTTCCGGGAGAAAAGGTCAAAATTACAGTGGCTCCAAAAGGATTTGGAAGCGAGAATATGAGTCGCGTCTTCATGCTAAAGCCTGCGGACGGTATAGAAGGTGTTAAGGAAGCGATTTTAAAAGCAGTTAGTGATGCGGGGCCGAACGCCTGTCCACCAATGGTCGTAGGTGTTGGAATCGGAGGTACGTTTGAAAAGTGTGCATTGATGGCCAAGGAGGCACTGACACGAGAGACGGGAGCTCATTCGGAGATTTCTTATGTGAAAGATTTGGAAGAAGAAATGCTTGCAAAGATCAACGGCCTTGGTATCGGACCGGGAGGACTTGGAGGAACCACCACAGCGCTGGCAGTCCACATCAATACCTATCCGACCCACATTGCGGGACTTCCGGTAGCAGTCAATATCTGCTGTCATGTGAACCGGCATATTGTCCGGGAAGTTTAGGAAGATATGAGACAGACGAAGAAAATCAGAAAGGAAGGATCGAAAGATGGAAAAAAGGATTGCGGCACCAATAGATAAGGAAACCGTCAGGACGTTGATCGCGGGAGATTATGTATATATTACAGGAACGATTTACACCGCAAGGGATGCCGCCCACAAGAGAATGAAAGAGGCATTGGATCGGAGCGAATCTTTTCCGTTTGATATCCGGGGACAGATCATTTACTACATGGGACCTTCCCCAGCACGAGAGGGGCATCCCATCGGTTCCGCGGGACCGACCACAGCAAGCAGAATGGATCGGTACACACCAGAACTTCTCGACCTTGGGCTGGGAGCCATGATTGGAAAGGGAAAGCGTACAAAAGAGGTACTGGATGCAGTTGTAAGAAACCAATCTGTCTATTTTGCGGCAGTAGGAGGAGCTGGAGCTTTGTTGTCCAAATGTATCCGATCTTCCGAGGTGATCGCCTACGAAGATCTTGGAACAGAGGCGATCCGGAAATTATATGTAGAGGATTTCCCGGTCATTGTGGTGGCAGACTGTAAAGGGAACAATCTGTATGAGACCGCAATCGAAAAATACAGGAATGCATAAGAGGAGATAAGACATGAAACGTATTGTAATGATGGTACTTCGGAACCTGATTTTTGTTCCTTATGGATGGATTAAGCTTTGCTATTATGCCAGACATGTCGATAAATATACGGAGGAAGAGCGCTACCGTCTTTTGAAATATATTGACAGTAAGGCAAATAAAGGCGGAAGCGTCCACATTGAGGCACATGGCGTTGAGAATATTCCAAAGGAAAACGGATTTATGTTTTTCCCGAATCATCAGGGGCTCTACGATGTGCTGGCAATCATAGATGCCTGTCCGGTCCCTTTTTCCGTAGTAGCGAAAAAAGAAATTGGTAATATTCCGTTTTTGAAGCAGGTCTTTGCTTGTATGAAAGCATATCTCATTGATCGGGATGATGTCAGACAGGCCATGCAAGTTATCATTGATGTGACAAAAGAAGTCCAAAGTGGAAGAAACTACCTGATTTTTGCGGAAGGAACCCGCTCGAAAGAGGGAAACAAACCGGGAAATTTTAAAGGTGGAAGCTTTAAGTCAGCCACAAAGGCGAAGTGTCCAATTATACCGGTTGCGCTGATCGATGCTTTTAAACCATTTGATACGAACAGTATTAAGCCGGTCAACGTACAGGTTCACTTTTTAAAACCGATTCCTTATGAAGAATATAAAGATATGAAGACGACGGAAATCGCCGCAGAGGTAAAGCGCCGCATTGAGGAGACGATTGCGACATCAGCGGAATAAGAAATGATATACCAGAGTATTAGAAAAAAATGCCGTATATGAGATTCACTTATGAAAAGAGAAATCTGGTGTACGGCTTTTATTATATCAACAAACTAGAACCTGGCAGGCGCAAAAAGACGAGATAACTCTTGGACAGGAAGGCGGAAACAAACAAATATCTGAAATCATACAGTGTTTCATTCACTAAAAAAAGAAATCTTACTTCATGCTGAAAAACCTAAAAAATGCGCTTGACAATATACTGGGAGTTTAGTATAATAACTCATGCGTTACGAAAACGTACAATTTTATACTGACAAAATTCAGTATCCGGAGAAATACTCAAGAGGCTGAAGAGGCGCCCCTGCTAAGGGTGTAGGTCGGGCAACCGGCGCGAGGGTTCAAATCCCTCTTTCTCCGTTTTCTTTATGGCCTTATTTAAAG